>Ga0180007_10000133_pt1 | contig 133822 bp, 120 predicted proteins | sample MM_PC_MetaG_FD_121122 | JGI IMG/M metagenome (GOLD analysis project Ga0180007, IMG submission 121122) | Groundwater microbial communities from the Aspo Hard Rock Laboratory (HRL) deep subsurface site, Sweden - MM_PC_MetaG | ecosystem: Environmental > Aquatic > Deep subsurface > Groundwater...
AAAACGCAAAAGTTGCAATGAGTCAGCATTATTTATTGAACATCTTTAAAGGGAACATGGTATTCGTCGGGCCGGGTCCTGCCCTTTATAATCAGGCTGATTTAATGGCTTTGCGTTGCTGCAGGAGTGGAAAAACTCAAACCGGGTGTCACCGGTTGGGCAAAAATTAATGGGAGAGATGACGATCTTTAGAAGATAAAGTAGCCTTGGAAAAAGAATATCCTGATCGCAAATCAATCTGGTTCGATCTTAAAATCATCAGCCTCACATTTATTTCAGTTCTTTCAGGTAAAGGAGTTAATCACTAATAATAGGATTTCAATCATTAATTTTGATATAAAAGAATAATAACATACATTTACATTTAATATTCAGTTCCCACCCTAACGAATATTTAATTTTTAATTCGTTTTGAGAGAATATTATTTTAATTAATAATATTATGATCAAATATCTCGTAGCCTTATACGCTAAACGTTATCTATCCAGTTGGATGGTTTTAGTAGCAGATTTGTGCATCGTTTGCTTCTGCTTTGCAATGGCTTATGTTATCAGGTTTAATTTCGATATCTCAGTCATTGTCCCTACTGCGTTTGTATATCAACTGGGGAAAACAACTGCAGTATATCTGATTGCTTTTCTCCTGATCAGACCTTATGTTGGAATACTAAGGCATACAGGGCTTTCAGATGTTTTTAGAATTATCAAGGCCAACGGAATTTCTCTATTTCTGCTAATTGGAATTAATATCGCTTTGGATCTAAACCATAAGGAAGTCACCTACATTGTGCCTTATTCTATCGTCATTCTACATTTTCTATTGTCCTCTTTTTCTCTGATAGGATTCAGGGTGGTTATAAAATTATTTTTCATACAAGTAACCCGAAACTATCTTAAAGAAAAAATTCCTGTGATTATTTATGGAGCGGGTTCGGGTGGGATGCTGGCAAAAAACGCACTCATAAAAGACGTTGTGCATCGTTATGAAGTAATTGCTTATATTGATGATAACCGCTCAAAAATTGGTAAAAAAGTAGAGGGGATTCCTGTACTGGCATCAAATGAAGTATTTCAGTCATCATATATAGCACAGCACAATATAAAACAACTGATTATTGCTATTCAGGATATTTCAATTGAAAAGAAGAAAAAAATCATTGGTAAAGGTCTTGAATTAAATCTGCAAGTAAAAGTTGTCCCTCGAATACAAATGTGGATAGATGGCCAACTAAGCTCGAATCAATTTAGAGCGGTTAATATTGAAGAATTGCTTGAGCGTGACATTATTGAACTTAACAACAAAAATATTGCTGAAGATTTAAGGGATAAAACGGTAATGATAACAGGTGGAGCCGGATCTATTGGTTCTGAGATTGTTCGGCAGATGCTAAATTATGCTCCGAAATGTTTGATTATTGTTGATCAGGCTGAATCCGCAATCTTTGATTTACAATTTGAACTTAACTCATCTCCCCTATTCCAAAAAAAATATCCGCAAATAGAATTTATTGTGGCCAACGTTAATAATAAGCCCCGAATGGATGACATCTTTAAAAGTTTTAATCCCGATATTATATATCATGCCGCAGCTTACAAACATGTTCCCTTAATGGAGCAAAATCCTTATGAAGCAGTCATGGTAAATGTTATTGGTACTATGATTATTGCAGACTTATCCGTAAAATATGGGATTGATAAATTTGTGATGATATCTACCGATAAAGCAGTTAACCCAACCAATGTCATGGGCGCTTCAAAACGGATTGCTGAGATGTACATACAAAGTCTGAAAACTTGCCCGCCGAAGGAGGGATGCAAAACAAAGTTTATTACCACCCGTTTTGGGAATGTTTTGGGATCAAATGGCTCTGTTGTTCCCTTATTCAAAAAGCAAATAGCTTTAGGAGGCCCAATAACAATAACACATAAGGATATTACGCGGTATTTTATGACTATTCCTGAAGCCTGCAATTTAGTTCTGGAAGCAGGAGCCATGGGTAAAGGATCGGAGATTCTCATTTTTGATATGGGAAAGCCGGTTAGGATTTATGATCTGGCCATAAAGATGATTAAATTATCAGGCTATACCGAAAATGAAATATTGATCAAAGAGATAGGATTACGTCCGGGAGAAAAACTCTATGAGGAACTCATGATTGATGAAGAAAAAGTCCTGACAACCCATCACCCTAAAATATTCAGGTTCAAATCATGTCCCCGTTTAAACGGTGATATCTCACAGGGGATTAATGAACTTGCTGAATTGATCAAAGAAGTAGATGAATTTTCACTGGTAGCCAAAATGAAAGATATCGTACCTGAGTTTATTAGTAATAATTCGTATTACTCGGTTCTGGATAAATCGACGAGGCTTAACCTGGCTTAATAGATGCTTGAGCAAGAATTTTAAATTACAAATTTGAATAATAATCGGATGGCTTTATTTACTCAAATAAAACACTTAAGGATTTTAATTGTTTTTCATCTATCTGTCATTATTTATTCATTTGGCTATTCCCAATCATTAACCGGAAGCACCGGTTTATTGCGTATTCCAACAGCAAACCTGTCAGAAGATAAAACCTTAATCATAGGTGCTTCATTTTTAAACAAGCATTTGCTTAATTACTCCGGCTTTCAATATGATGCAATTGCAGCTTATGCCACCATCACATTTCTGCCATTTCTTGAGATGGGAATCCGCTATACCCGTAAAATTGATATGCCCCGTATAGAATATGAAACACGTGAATTTGCAGATCGTATGCCTAGTTTTCGATTAAGGGTATTTAAAGAAAGGGAATACACACCTGCCTTGGCCTTAGGAGGAAATGATTTCATATCATCTATAACTGGGGGTCCACATTACTTCGCATCATACTATGCTGTAATGACCAAAACGCTTTTTACAAAGAATGAAAATATAGGTCTTGAAATTACTTTAGGCCATGCCTTTAAAATTGGCAATCCGCATTATTATGATCTATTGGGATTTTTCGGGGGAATCAGATTAGTTCATCCCAATTACCCTTGGGTTTCGGCCATGATCGATTATGATTCGAGATATTGGAATACCGGTTTTCGTTTTTTTTTGTTTAAGCATTTGCAAATTATGCCCGTGCTTCGGAATGGAAAATCATTTGAGGGCAGTTTAAGTTATTGGATCTATTTATAAGTAAATATGATTGGTTTGAGCGATATCAAAAATCTTACAGGATTTATTTTTCTTTTGCTGCTCTGTCAGTTTCAAACAGCAGGAGCGGGTGATTATGATAAACTCAGCTATTGGATGGAGGAATCCGGATTTGAGAATATACAGCTCAACAGATCTGGAAATACACTGATTCTGGCTTATGAAAATCGTATTTTCAGGCATGAAGCGGATGCAATTGCTTTTTTGCTTCATGAAATGCCATTACCTGAATCAGATGAAATCATCATGCTACCCAAATACTTAAACATCGCAATGCTCAGTATTCAGATAAACTCAATTAATCTTCAGAAATACAGGCAGGGAATGATGGATTCAAAGGATTTTTTAAGTAAAATAAACCTCAGCCAGAACACCGATTATTATATTCAAAAAACGAACAAGAATCTTACGAATCCCTCCTGTTTTAAAACAGATTTCCTGATTGAACCCATGTTGAGCATGCAATTAGGTAATTTCGACCGCCCTATCCAGGCCTTGGCCGAAGTTGCTCCTGATATTCAAATCCAGCTCAATAAGGGGCTCATTTTAAATGCACAGGCTTTAATCCCAATCTATAATAATTTGAAAAGCATGGAAGGGGCAAAAGTCAGAGCAGGAATCATTAACCTTAGTCAGAATATTCGCCTGCCTGATAACTTTTTTGTAACTGCAAGTATAGGAACCTTTAGTTATGATAGATTCGGAGTGGATTTTAAAACAAAGAAATACTTTTTAAACGGGTTATTGGGAATTTATACTCAAATGGGTTATACCACCTGGACAAATGTTGGGAATACTTACGAGGATCGTTATTTTGAAAAGGATAATTATTTTATAGGTCGCCTGGGCGGGGAATATCGTTTCGCAGCCTATGATCTTTTAATCAGTGCATCGTACGGAACATTTTTATATCAGGATAAGGGTTGGCGTTTTGACCTGCTTCGACAGTTCGATGACCTGATTGTTGGATTTAACGGGATACTTACTACAGATACCTATAATGTGGGGTTCTATTTATCCATTCCGGTTTTTCCTAAAAAATATGCTAATATTAATAAAGTTCGTATCAGACCATCACATTATTTTAACTGGGGCTATAATTTCAGAGGGCAAACCTACGCTGGGAAAAATTATTCAACAGGAGAAAACATATTACAAAAGAGCAGGGATTTTAATCCATATTTCATTAAAAATCAACTTATAATTCGCTTATAAATATGGATCGTATTATTTAAAAATCTAATTTAGATAACAATAATCAAACAATTAATCGTATGAAATAGCCATGAGTAATAAATTAAATACATAACAAAAATGATTATTTAATAGCGTACTCACTGTCTGCCCTGCCTGCCGTCCAGGCAGGCGACAAGCAGGCATGTGACCTTAAATTAAAAACTAAAAAAATAAACACATGAAAACTTTTCAAGAATTCAAGAAAACTTTGATCTCGATGATGGGGCTGGTTTTAATTTTGTTTTTGGTGCAATGCAGCAAAAATGTAGGGCCTATCGACAGAGATGATTTAGTATTGCCCGACGGTGAACATGCTTTGATAATTAAAACCAGTAGTTCCAAAATCGGAGAAAGCATTAGTTCCTATCAATTAAAAATTCAAAGTCCATCAGGAACACAAAACGTATCTCCTACATCCGGCTCTTATACAATTACAGAGTTAACAAATGGCTTATATACCATTACCTCTTCTAAGGATGGATATATTGGCCAATCTGTTCAATTTAATGTTATTCTTCCGGGTGACCGTACTTCTGATTACAGTGCTCAGGTAGAACTATTATTAACAAAATCAACCCCTCCGGTGGTGGTTAACAATTTAACAGGCGGCCAGGTTGTTGCTCCTCCTATAGGCAATGGAACTAATGGTACCGGAAGCAATTCAGCAACAATGACGATACCGGCAGGTGCTATTACCGGAACAGGGACTACAAGCATTTCATTTACACAAATACCCCCTGTAGCTGGTAATAATAATCCGGCAGGTTTAAAATCAGTTGATACTGATTTCGGAACCAAAACTTCAGCATTTGTGATTACTCCGGTTACCACATTTAGCACACCTGTGTCCATTGAGTTTTCATTGAATTTCTCACAGGCAATGCTTAGCAAAGGAATCACTGCCAGGCTGTATGAATATAACGAAAATTGGGTTACCACGGGCCAATTTGTGAATGTTGTTATCAGCAATGGTGGATTAACAGGAACTGTTCAAATATCGCGCTCAGGTTATTGGGCTGTAGTTGAAAGCTGGGAAGCAGTATTTACAACCGGAACCTACTCGCAATCATTTACCTCGGGTTGTAGTGAAGCATTAAATGCACCTTTCAGCTATGCCAAAGGATACGGCCCTGAATATTCGGCTCGTATGCAAATTGCCGCTTCTACCGTTACTGTGAGTACCGTCATCCAGGCTCCGGCAGCATTATGGTTTACCCGCTCTGCTACAATCAATGTTCCAACACGAAACTATGTAATGAGAAATAAAGCAAACTTAGCAGTCATAGAAACGGTAAATGGGATACCACAAAGTGCCTTATCTTATTCGATAGCGTATAGTGCATCCGATTGTCATGACTCCGGCGGACATGATTCTGGTGGTAATTAATATTTTAATAAATTGATAAAATAGTAAAATTTACAAAAATGAAACGAGCATGTTCGTTAAACGGAAACAAGGATGAAAATCTCATATGCGAGTTCCATCCAACCTATTTATTAAAATTATATACGATGAAAAAAATATATTTAAGTTTCATTCTGACAATTTTCCTTGTGAGCGGAATGTTTGCACAATCAGATTCGGCAAAAGTTATTGATAAAGGCAACCATGGGTTTAGGGCCATTAGCTTGGTAACCGGTTATTATAACCCCAGTCTCGATTATTATATCAATCGTACAGGGTTTCAATTTACAGGATCCTTATATTCTTCATTATATTTAGAATATTGGATGCAAAATCTTCCAGTTACCATGCGGCTTGGAGGAGGTTATTATTCAACAAATGCCAAAATAGAAGGAGATTTAAATTGGACCGAGGAACTCACCTTAAATTATATCTCTGTTAATCTGGATGTTTTGTGGCGGTTTAAAAGCATCTATTCCTATTTAGGAGCCGGTGCAGGTATTAATTTTATCACAGCAAATTATAAAGGCCCGCAAACAAATCAGGAGCCAAATGGATATTCTCCACAATTTCAAGGCATCGCTGGATTTGAATATCCTGTCAGTACTAATTTTAGCATTGGGGTTGAATTCCAGTACATCATTGGTTCTTATACCCAGGAAATCAAAAGTGGAACAATCATTTCTGAAGAAACAATTGATATTAACGGCCCTAAAATCGGGCTTAAACTAAGTTATTTATTTTAATTTATCGATCTAGCATTACTTACGAAACGAGGTTCAATAGGTAAGATATTTAGCCGTTTGAACTTATAAGACATCTAACGTCTTGAAGTTTGAAGTTTGAAGTTTGAAATTTGAAGTTTGAAGTTTGAAGTTTGACTAGCAAAGATACGTATTATTAAATATCTAACGTCTAAAATCTAACGTCTAATGTCTAACATCTAATGTCTAAAATCTTGTACCTTGAATCTTGTATCTTGTATCTTGTATCTTAAATCTTGAATCTTGTATCTTGAATCTTGTATCTTGAATCTTGTGTCTTGAATCTTAAATCTTGTATCTTGTATCTTGTGTCTTGAATCTTGTATCTTGTATCTTAAATCTTGAATCTTGTATCTTGAATCTTGTATCTTAAATCTTGTGTCTTAAATCTTGTGTCTTGAATCTTGTGTCTTGAATCTTGTATCTTGTATCTTAAATCTTGTATCTTGAATCTTGAATCTTGTGTCTTGAATCTTGAATCTTGAATCTTGTATCTTGTATCTTGAATCTTGAATCTTAAATCTTGAATCTTGTATCTTGTATCTTGTATCTTGTGTCTTGAATCTTGAATCTTGAATCTTGTATCTTGTATCTTAAATCTTGTATCTTGAATCTTAAATCTTGAATCTTGTATCTTGAATCTTGTATCTTGAATCTTAAATCTTGAATCTTGTATCTTGTATCTTGTATCTTGTGTCTTGAATCTTGAATCTTGTATCTTGTATCTTGTATCTTGTATCTTAAATCTTGTATCTTGAATCTTAAATCTTGAATCTTGTATCTTGAATCTTGTGTCTTGAATCTTGTATCTTGAATCTAAAGTCTAAAATCTAACGTCTCTAATTTTATTGTTGAATCTTAAAATCGATTCATTATGAAAAACATCAATAAATACTTTTTAGCAATTATTTTAATATTTCTGTTTGCTCCTGTCAAAACATCATTGGCACAAAATTTTGCAACTGATTCAAAAGCTCATTCATACTGGGAATTTGGTATAAATGGGGGACTGACTCAGTTCTACGGAGATTTATGGAATGGTAATATTTTTAATTATTCTAAGGATATTAATACCTGGTGTTATGGCAAAGGATTGACTTTTGGCAGACAATTTAATGATGTTCTGGGATTAAGGACTCAGGCATTAGTAGGTGAATTATCCGGTGAAAGCGAAAAGTTTGACGCCAGATTCACCAGTGACTTCCTGGAATTTAATTTAAATACTACGATTAATATTTCTAATCTGATTAATCAAAATAACGTTAATAAAAGAATCAATTTCTATGTGATACTTGGAGCAGGGTTAACCAATTACCAGACAACCAAGTATAAATACAACAGCGATGCAATCATAGCGCAGAAGGGATTTAATGATGGTAATGGCCTGGATGGAAAAGTTTTGGAATTTTCTTATTTAGGGGGATTAGGATTAAATATCAAATTGGGCGATCATTGGGGGATTAAGCTTGAATCGGCGAACCGGTTATTACAATCAGATTTAATTGACATTACTGAAAACGATCGTAAATCAGACATTTACAATTATACTTCATTAGGATTGCAATTTCGCTTTGGAAAGGCTAAGAAAAAAGCAAAATCAAATAATGAGATTACCCTGGGTGAAATAAATAAGCAGGTAATTGAAGACAATAAACCTAAGATCGAACCTGTAATAGATGATGTAAATAAGATTAGTAATAAAGAAACAAAACAGCAACCAGTTATCCCTCCGAAAGAAGTTGAGGTAAAAAAAGGTGAATTTAAAGAAAAAGTTAACAACGAAACACCCGTTAAATCAGATGAGAAAATTAATAGAACACCCGACCTTGAATATAGAATTCAAATCAGAGCCTGTTATAAATGTAGAATACCAAAGGAACTTTTAGGGGCTAGCTATAGCCTAAGTCCTGATTTGATCAAAGAAGACACCCATGGAAGTTATTACATCTATACGATTGGATCTTTTGCAACATATGAAGAGGCCAATTCGGCCAGGACTCGAATAATTCAAATCAATAAAATACCGGATGCCTTCATAGTTGCCTTCAGAAAGGGCGCCAGATTAAGCAGGTTTTAATCAAACAATTCCTCGCGGCAAGCCGCGAGGGTTTCCTGATACGCTCCCCTGAAAATCAGGGGACCTGCCTTGCACGCAGGCGGGACCACAAAAGAACCAAAAAAACAAAAGGTTCCGATCCAAACCTTCCAACAAACCACTCCCTGACATCGCTGAATCCTGTACCCACGCACAAAAAGAAAAGTAGTAGATTTATTTTATCTTTTTCAGCAGCATAATATTTATTCTTCGTTAAGAATTTCTGAATCCTTGTAGGAAATTTAGAAGAATAAATATGGTTTTTGTGCTTGTCACAAAAAATGCCTTTGAAAAAGTCTCTTTCCTGCCTGCCGTGTCATACTTCATAATTCTGGTAACAAATTGGCATTTGTAATAATTTGTTTAAATGTCATATTTTAATTATTAAACCATGCTTGTAAATTTAAATCACAGTTTTCATTTCTTTGTGACCAAAGAAACCCCGCCTGCGGTCGGGCAGGCCCGCCTGCGGTCGGGCAGGGAAACAAAGAAAGTCTTGTGAATATCAGCTATGATCAGCTTGTTCCAATTTAAAGATTAAGGTGAAATTGACTTTTTATGAACTAATAAACTTCATGGCCCGCACCATATTCACGCCGCCCTTAAGCTGCGCCAATGAATTATCTTTTATTCAATAAAGAATATGAGCAAAGCTAACAATGTCCTTCAGACATAAAAATTACAAGCTCTTTCCGAAGTATTATTGGGAAGGCTATTCAAGCGATCCAGAAGATTTAACAAAAATTCGACTTTGAATAATCGACAAATTAAAAAAGATAAGAAACCTAAACGACAAATGTCAAACGACTTGGATCGCGACATGCAATACAAGGAATAGAGCTTGTTTTTTAGGTCTGTAAGACTTGATTCCTGCCTGTACTGCGCTTCGGCAGGCAGGTTTGGTGCTTGAAATTTATACTGAGCTTTTTTCGAAGTATCAAGGAAAAGCATAGAAAATAAAACAAAAGATATTCTAAAAGTTTTATTGCAACCTTATTTTAAAGGACTTCTTACTTTTTACACTTCTTAAGGTGCAAAGGATAAACAATTTTAATTTCTTAGCATTAAAAATCTAAAAATAATTGTTACCTAAATTGTGAAGAAATACACTAAGTCGGGATTGTTCAACTAACAATTTTAATTCACTGCGCTTTTAAAATTGAAGTTTCACGAATAAAATCTTCTTATATTTAACCAAATTTAAACTTAACGAAAAACTATGCCTTATGCGAACTAGAATCTCCCTTTTATTGCTGCTCACCCTTACAGTAGCTTGTACACAGCAACCTAAAACAGTGATTGCCCCATGGGTTGTCTATGATGAATCTGCAGAAATAGCTTTTTGTGCAAATAACGAAGCACAAAATATGCGTTATAAACAGATCCAGTCAAAAATTCTGGACAAGAACGAACTTTGGAAAAATATCGCAGATCAAATCAGCAATTTCTCAGAAGAAGATTATCAATCGCTAAAACCATTAATTTTCGAACAAGACATTCCAAGTATTCAGTCACAAATAAATTCGGGTAAACTCAGCTACGAAAAGCTAACTCAATGGTATCTCTATCGTATTGTTAAGTTTGAAAACGACAAAGACAAAATGCTGAACGCCATTGTTGCCATTAACCCAAATGCCGTTAAGGAAGCAAAGATAAAAGACAAAAACAGATCAGCCGACGATCATCCGATTTATGGTATGCCAGTTCTATTGAAAGACAATGTAAACGCAACAGGGATGCCTACTACAGCAGGAACACATTTTTTAAGAAATAACAATGCTTCCGATTCGTATATTGTTGAGAGAATGAAAGAAAAGGGGGCAATTATTTTAGGCAAAACAAACCTGAGTGAATGGGCAAACTTTCTTTTTCGGGGAGGTCCCAATGGTTTTAGTGCAGTTGGTGGACAAACCTTAAATCCTTATGGTCGCAAAATTTTTGATACCGGAGGATCTAGTTCGGGAAGCGGAGCAGCCATTGCAGCTAATTATGCAGCAGCTGCAGTTGGTACAGAAACTTCAGGATCAATTTTATCACCATCAAGCAATAACTCATTAATGGGGCTTAAACCAACAGTTGGGTTATTAAGCCGAAGTGGGATTATTCCATTATCAAGTACCCTTGATACTCCCGGCCCCATGACCAGAAATATCATTGATAATGCTATTTTTCTATCGGCAATGACAGGTGAGGATCCTACTGACCAAGCAACCAAAGACAATCCAAAAGATAAAAAATATTTTGAAGATTTAAAATCAGGAACGCTGGAAGGATTGCGTTTTGGAGCTTACAAAAACCTTTTAAGAGATTCGATTTATAAGTTGACCTTAGATAAACTCACTGATTTGGGAGCTATCATTATTGAGATTGAACCGGAAACAGTTGATTTTAGCGGATTTAGTGATTTATTAAGCGCCGATATGAAAATTGACCTCCCCAATTATATGGATGCCCATGCATCAGCAGATATTAAATTGCGCTCGATGAAAGAAATCGTAGTTTATAACAATGAGGATACTTTAGTTAGAATTCCTTACGGTCAGGTTATTTTTCAGGCAGCATCTGAAATTGAAATGAGTAATGACAGCTTGATTCTGTTAAGAAATCGACTTCATGCAGAAGGAGTTAGATATTTTGAAATCCCAATGCTGGCTTATGAACTGGATGCGATTTTAACCATCAACAATAGAGGTGCAGGTTTTGCTGCAGCTGCCAAATACCCCTGCCTGACTATTCCGATGGGCTACCGGGAGAATGGACAGCCTGCCGGTCTTACATTGATAGCCCGTCCATTTGAGGAAGATAAACTTTTAAAAATGGGATATGCATTTGAACAAGCCACAAAAATGAGAATAACACCTGCAATATATAAATAGAAGTTTTTATTAAGGAGTATTTTACAATCAATAAGGATAAAGCTCAAAATAATGAAAGTAATAGCAATAAATGGTAGCCCGAATAAAACGGGTAATACTTTTCATGCATTGAAAATGGTTGGTGATGAACTGATAACAGCCGGGATAAATTTTGAAATTCTGCATATCGGTCAAAAAATGATTCATGGCTGCACGGCATGTGGTAAATGTGCTGTAAATAAAGATGAAAAATGCAGTTTAAAAACAGATGATTTAAACGTATGGATTCAGCAAATTAAAGAAGCTGATGGTATCATTCTGGGTTCGCCTGTTTATTATTCAGGTATTGCAGGTACCATGAAAAGTTTTCTGGACCGGCTATTTTATGTGAGCGGAGCAAATGGCAATTTGTTCCGCCATAAAATTGGCGCGGCAGTAGTTGCCGTAAGACGATCGGGCGGTTCAGCTACCCTTGATGGTTTGTATCATTATATCGCTTATGCTGAAATGATTATTGCAACTTCAAATTATTGGAACATCATTCATGGCAGAAATGCCGGAGAAGTTGAACAGGACCAGGAAGGCAAGCAAATTATGCGTGTTTTGGGAAAAAATATGGCATGGCTGTTAAAAATGAAAGAAGCTACAAAAGATACCATCGAAGCTCCTAAAAAAGAGAAGAAAGAAGTAACCAATTTTATCAGATAGAGTATACAGCAGGTCAGGCTGTACGATCTTACTCAACTCATCGAATCCCTCGTATATGGATTTGTATTTTTATAATCAGCAAAGAGTATAATGACTTAACATTTTACATTAAGCTATTAATTGATTATATTTGTTTTACCTACGATTAAATTATCCTTAAAATAATAAGGACTATTCATATTTATAGAGAAAGGAAAAACAACCTGAAATATTCTCCCACAAATATTTATCCCCTCACTGGATGAAGTTATATATTAAATACATGGTCAGTTTGCGCTGCAAAATGGTGGTGAAGGAAGAGCTGAAAAAACTCGGACTAAATTATGTAGTTCCAGATCTTGGCTCGGTTGAGATTATGGAAGATATCACAGAAGAAATGCGGTTTGAGCTGAAGAAAAACCTGCTTAAATCAGGATTGGAATTGCTTGATGACAAAAAAAGTATTTTAATTGAAAGAATTAAAAACGTGATTACCGAAATGATTCATTATTGCGATGAAATACCCAAAGTGAACTATTCTGACTACATCAGTGAAAAATTAGGGTATGATTATACCTACCTTGCCAATACTTTTTCGGAGGTTAAGGGCATCACGATTCAGCAATTTATTATCATGAACAAAATCGAAAAAATTAAAGAATTGCTATTATATGATGAATTAAACCTTACGGAAATTTCTTACATGCTTCATTACAGTAGTGTGGCACATTTATCCAACCAATTCAAAAAAGTTACCGGACTTACCCCTTCCTATTACAAGCAGCTCAAACAAAAACGCAAAGCAAATCTTGAAAACATGTGAAATATGTAAGATTATTTCATAATTGTGTAATGCTATTAGCCTTCATTTGTTTCAACTTTGTTAAGTAGTGAAAATTTTTTCACAACTTAAATTCTGACAAAATTGAAAACAATATTTATTCTCGTATTTCTTGTCTTGATTGTGGGTCTATCCTATACAACTTATGTGCTATACAAAAAGAATATAGCTTCAACAGCTGTAATTGAAATGCTACAAAATGACCTATCCAAGTCGAATACCAAAATATATTTTGGGAGCGAGCAATTAAATGATCTCAAAAACGAAAAAGCTTCACTTAAAAATACTCGAACTGAATCGAATATGACCATTGCCGATCAGGCAAAGAGGTTGAAAGATCTTCAGGCAGTCATTCAATCACAAAGGGATGTCATGAGCAATCTTAAAAATTCGATAGCAGATGCCTTGATAAATTACGAAACCGACGAACTTTCGATTTACACCATTGATGGAAGTGTTTATGTTTCATTGGCAGAAAAATTATTGTTCAAATCGGGTAGCGATGTAGTTGATTCCAAAGGAATAGAAGCATTAAAATCGCTTGCCGCGGTACTTAACAAAACCAATGATATTCAGGTAATGATCGAGGGCCATACTGATAATGTCCCGATTAAAACAGCCGGTTTTAAAGATAACTGGGAGCTCAGCACTGCCAGATCTGCATCTATTGTAAGGATATTAACGAATGAATATGGTTTCGACCCCGGTCGGATTACCGCTTCGGGAAGGGGATCATTTTTCCCTATCAATACAAATGAGACTGCCGAAGGAAGGGCCGGTAATCGCAGGACCGAAATAATTTTATCGCCTAACTTAAACGAACTAATGAACCTGCTGGACTATTATGAATAGAAAAAGAACATAGCAAAATGTTATTTGCAAAATGTGTAATGATTTTCAGTAATAAAGTTCGCACTTATATTAATTAAATTCATTTACGCTTATCCCGCTGGTTAAGGGATTAAAATTCAAAAAAATGAGAACAATGAAACCAAGAATCAATCGTAATGCGCCAAAAAATAAGCCATGCGATAAGTTTGAAACACCCACTGAAGAGGACCTTATGTATGAAGAAATTTGGTTGGAGAAAATTTTTGGCAGACTCCAAATCAAGGATTTACTCAAAAATAAGGACTTTTTCAGGATTTCAGGGATTGTTTAATTGCCAATTCGAAAAGAAGATAATGAATGACTATTAAAATTATATATACTCTCAACTTATTCATTAAATATTACTTACAGATGAAAAAAACATTTTCAACCATCTTTATTATCATTTTTTCATTATCAATAATGATAAGCAGTTGCCAATCATCGGCAAAAAAAATAGAAAAAGCAAATGATAAAGTACAAGAAGCCAAAAAAGATGTATTAGATGCAAAATATGATTTGAACATGGCGCGACAAGATTCCATTACTGAATTTGAACAATTTAAAAAAGAAGTGGAAGCTAAAATTACTGCTCATGAAAAACACATAACTGAATTTAAAGCCAGAATAGCAAACGACAAGTTAGAAAACAGAGCCATTTATGAAAAAAAACTGGCTGATCTGGAACAAAAAAATACGGACATGAAAAAGGTACTTGCTGAATATAAAGCCGAAGGGCAAACCAACTGGCAACTTTTCAAAACAGAATTCCAACGAGATGTCGACAAATTAGGTGAAGCATTTAATGATTTATTAAAATCTATATAACAACTCAAATACATTAATCAGTAAAATTTAATAAGAAAAAACAAAAACCATGGGAAATCTACTTTACATCATCGCGGTGATTTTGATCATTGCCTGGGCCATTGGATATGTTGGCTTAAACGTGGGAGGACTTATACATGTTCTTCTGGTCATTGCCATTATTGCCATATTACTTAGGCTTATTCAAGGAAGAAAAATTCTTTAGAAACAATTATTATTAACAACCAAAAAAATAAAATTATGAGCTCAGGAAAAGTATTATTAGGACTATTGGCAGGTGTTGCTGCCGGTGCATTGTTAGGGATCTTATTTGCTCCCGAAAAAGGTTCCGTTACACGAAAAAAAATAGCTAAAAAAAGTGAGGATTATGCAGATAGTCTAAAGGAAAAATTCGATGAATTTTTGGAAAATATATCCGAAAAATATGAAAAGGTAGCGGAAGAAGTTTCCGAATTTGCAGAAAAAGCTAAGTCAAAAGAAAAAGAAACTGATAAAGAAGCCAAAGCGTCGAAAGCTTAAATCAATTTCATTCAGGAAAAATTAAAAATCTTAAAGAGGAGAAATAATGAAATTTATTAAAACGCTTATTCTAATGACCTTCTGTATGGTTCTTTTATTTGCAGCCACATCATGTGTCGTAGTAAGAAAAGATAATGGGAAACATCGGGGGTGGTTTAAAAACCGCAACAATCCTCATCATCCCAGAACTACAAATCCGGGAAAATCCAAGAGCGTAAAAGAGCTGAAATCAAAGGGAAAAAAGAATAAATTGAATGACCAGAAAGTCACTATCAATGAGATCTACCAATGGCAAGGTATTAAACCATATTAAATTAGGATCATGGACGACAATTCGAAATTGATAGTAGCACTTCTTGAAAAAGCTACCGATTATGGCAAAACCAGCTACGAATTAGGAAAGCTTAAAGCTTTTGAAATATTGGCAGATATAGGTTCCTCCATATTACCACAATCAATTGCCATTGGGATCATTGCCCTATTTATGCTGTTTTTCAATCTCGGAATTGCTTTCTGGCTTGGTGAATTGCTGGGCAAAACGTATTTAGGCTTTGCTGCTGTAGCCGCATTTTATGGCTTTTCGGGAATCATCTTTCGGGTCTTTTTGCACAAATGGATTAAAGAGCGCAACAATAACTATATCATAAAAATGTTACATAAATAGCATCCTATGCAAAAAAGCAGTTCTAGCTCAGATTTGAGAAGGTCCATTGAGTTACTTGAGGCTAAACAGACTTTAGTAGGTCAGGAATTAAAAGAACAATTCTTCCTTACCTACGAAAGTTTAAAGCCAATTAACCTTATCGAAAATACCTTGAAAGATATCGTTTCATCGCACTATTTAACTGATAATATTTTAGCTTCTGCCACAGGCATGGCCAGTGGCTATATCTCAAAAAAAATCGTAGTCGGCACTTCAGATAATGTTGGCAGAAAACTCATCGGTAAAATATTACAGGTAGGCGTTACAAATTTTGTTGCCCATCACCCTGAAGCAATTAAAATGTTTGGTCAGTTTATATTTCAACATATTTTCAACAAAAAGGAAAAGAATCCTATAAACTAATGGATAAGGAATTAAAATTACCGATTTACGCCAATGCTGCTTACCTTTTTATTAGCTTGTTAGCATTCATTACGATTTTATATCTTGCTCAAAGCATTATTATCCCTTTGGTTTTTGCAACCATTATTGCAATTGTTCTCCATCCTATTGTGAATTTATTTGTCAAACTAAAAATTAACAGGCTATTGTCAATCCTAATTACCTTAAGTCTAACATTCATAATTTTCATCGGATTTACTACACTTTTAATCTCACAACTTAGCCGATTTAGCGAATCATGGCCATTGCTGACAGAAAGGTTTAATGCGATGATTGACTTATTAATCATTGGAGCATCGGCCTATTTCGATATTAATACTAAAAGTATCCTTGAATGGATTGCTAAGATTTCTGAAGAAATAATAAAAATGAGCAGTGCAGCCATTGGACAAACATTAGTTATCCTCGGTAGCGGATTGGTGATCATTTTTTTGATTCCGGTGTACATCTTTATGATCTTATTCTATCAACCACTTTTAAGAGATTTTATTTATAAGGTATTTAGTAAAAAGAATCAAATCTCTGTAGCAAAAATTGTGAGCCAGATCAAATTAGTTATTCAACAATACCTGATAGGACTGATCATCGAATTTGTCATGGTAGCAATACTAAATACCCTAGCTTTAATTTTACTTGGGATTGAATATGCCATCCTGCTTGGTATAATCGGTGCATTGCTTAATATTATACCATATTTAGGAGGGATTATCAGTGTCGCTTTGTTTATGTTGGTGGCATTTGTGACCAAGTCGCCGGAATATGTAATTTATGTTGTAGGAGCCTACTCGTTGATTCAATTCATTGACAACAACTACATTGTTCCTAAAATAGTGGCTTCAAAAGTAAAAATCAATGCACTATTTTCAATAATCGTAGTAATTGCCGGAAATGCATTGTGGGGAGTTTCAGGCATGTTTCTTTCAATCCCATTACTAGCAATACTAAAACTTATTTTCGATCACGTAGAATCCTTAAAACCATGGGGCTTTTTATTGGGTGACACCATGCCTTCTCAGATAAAGATTAAACACAAATATAAAAGAGATAGAGCAGGGTAATATGAAAGAGCCTTAATGACAATTTGTCTCACTCAATTAATTTATAAACTAAAATAAAATGAAAAAAATAGCAATCATCATTATCTTAATCGGATTAGGACTTACCATATTTACGGCCATAACTGTTTTCACCAAAGAAAAAATAGTAGATATCGGAGAGCTTGAAATTACAACAAATATGCCACATCAACTCAATTGGTCGCCGTACATAGGTATTGCAGTTATGGCGGTTGGCGGACTCTTTTTTTGGCATTCATCCAAAAAATAATTCTCGTTACAAAACTATTGCTTCTGCATATTTTTTTGGCCTTAGGATGCTGTTAAGAAAACTCAGTAATGCAATGAAAACATGTGAAATATGTAATATATTTTGAAGATTGTGTAACACTTTTCGAATTGAATGCACCCATCTTTGTATCATAATTCTTCAACATTATAAATGAATCAAATGTCATGGAAAACGGTGGATTAAAGAAATCAGAAGTTTTCAAAGTGGTAGAATTCATTGAATACGTTCCGAATTCAATTGCTACAAAGACAATCATAAAAAAAGTTACCGGTTCCATTAGTGCAATTTCATCTGATTCGGGAGGATTATTGATTGGGAAGATTTTACCCTTCGACATTTTTATCGAGCTTATTGATGGAAATGCAGAAATTTTTATTGACAATAAATCTAATTTGCTTGAAAAAGGTCAGTCTATAATCATACCAGCACATTCACATAGCATAATTAGGACCATCAACCGATTCAAATTAATATCAACCATTATCAAAAGTGGATATGAAGATGTGAGTTAAAGTAAAATACATAGGGAAACAGATTAAAGATGATCCATAACAATACTGAAATTTTAAATTATCAAATTAAATAAATTATCAATCATAAAAAAGAAAACCATGAGAAAACTATTCTTAGTATTTGCATTATTATTTTGTATGGTATCATACAGCAATGCACAGGATTACAACACCGGAATTGGATTTAGAGGTGGATTATCAAATGGATTGACAATCAAAACTTTTATTGGAGAAAAAGCTGCACTCGAATTTTTAGTAGCAAGCCGATGGCACGGATTTAGCCTCACAGGTCTTTATGAAATTCATAATCAAGCTTTTAATGCAGATGGCTTAAAATGGTACTATGGTGTTGGAGTTCATGTTGGGTTCTGGAATGGAAAGCATGTAAAATGGGCAGATGACGATGTTGCATATACGGTTATTGGATTCGATGGGATTCTTGGTTTGGAATATAGCTTTCCTGATATCCCAATAAATATTAGTATCGACTGGAAACCTGAACTGAATGTAAGCGGTTACTCTGGATTTTGGGGAGATGGAGGTGCAATTTCTATCAGGTATATCTTCTAAATAATTAGAAGATTTTCCAATAATTCAACTCTTTAAAATCAATGCACCGCACATAGGAAAAAAGTGCGGTGTTTTATTATCCTAACCCATCAGAAATTATCATTAATGAAAAGTAAAATATTTTTATCATATGTAGGTCAAAAATCGCAATCTCACTGTAAATGTTCATAGGATGTATTATTCTACGTATTAATTTGTAACAATCAGAGATAATATATGCCAATTTATACTGGTAAAAACTTAATAATTAGAATACTTAAAAGCAAAAATCAATTCAAAAACATTAATAGTATTAAACACGATAATTATGAAACAATTAAGAAGGAGTATGATCATGGTTTTAATTACAACTATGATATTTTCAAGCTGCGCATCTTTAAATAAAACACAAAAAGGCGGAGCAATTGGAGTTGTTGCAGGTGGTGCTATAGGCGCCGTGGTTGGTAAAGCTGCTGGTAATACTGCCTTGGGTGCAGTTATTGGAGCAGCCGTAGGAGGTACAACAGGTGCCGTAATTGGCCATAAAATGGACAAACAGGCCGAGGAAATTAAGCAATCGGTACCTGATGCAAAAGTTGTGCGAGTTGGCGAAGGAATTATTGTAGAATTTAGCAGTAATGTTTTGTTTGGCTTTGACAGCTCAAATCTTTCTGCTGATGCAAAAACCAACCTTGACAAACTTGTTAAAGTTCTAAATAGTTATGTAGATACAGATATTGAAATAAGAGGACATACCGACAGTAAAGGAAGTCAGGTATACAACCAAATCTTATCGGAAAACAGGGCAATGGAGGTTTCATTATATCTACATAATAAAAATATCTCCAGCAACAGAATTACAACAAGAGGTTATGGCGAGAATTCGCCAAAATATGAGAACAATACTGAAAATGGACGATCTCAAAACCGAAGGGTTGAATTTCTGATCACTGCTAATGATAAGATGAAAGCTGATGCTGAAAAAGAGGCTAGATAATAAAAATCCTGAATAAAAAATTCAGGACTCTCTTAAGTTTTAATCCTCCTTCGCGTTCGCTTTACATAAATGTCTCTGTCTTTCATGTTGTTACTCGTTTTGTGTAACGCTATTTCAGGACGTGACATCATTAATAAATAAAACGTCTTCCACTTAAAATGGAAGGCGTTTTTTATTAGATTTAATTTATTTTACGAACCTACGTTCATTATCTTTATCTAAAAATAAACCTTATGAAAACTTCTCTAATAATAAAATTCTGTATTGTTCTTCCTATTGCTTTTTGTTGATTATGTCATCATGGTCCTATTGGGATGTGCCTCTTGCTTATTTGGATTTAGAACAGATTTTTTTGTAATTCGTATTGCATTGTTGGAAAAATAATTTTAGGACTGTCACTGGCTTTCTTTTTATTTTTAATATTGCCTGATATTAAAGCATTATTTAAAATAACTAAAAATGCCGCGACCGCAGAAAAGTAGGAAAGTTTGTCTTCCGCCTAAAATGCTTGGATTCAAACCATTTGGCATTGCAGTTCGAGATACGGTAACGATAGTATTACAATATGATGAATATGAAACGATCAAATTAGTAATCTATGACAATCTTTCTCAGGATGAAGCGGCGGAACGTATGGAAGTTTCACGCCCAACTCTTACACGAATTTATAATAGTGCATTGAGCAAAATTGCAATTGCTTTCATCGAAGGAAAATCAATTATTATCGAAGGAGGTAATTTTGAATTTGATAAAGATTGGTATCGATGCAAAAAATGTCACAAATTAATTGAGGGCATCGAGAATCACACTAAATGTGAGAACTGTCCATTATTTGGTGTAGATGAGCTAATTAGTTTAAATAAATAAAAAGGACGCTATCTCAAACGGGATAGCGTCCTTTTTCTCTATTATATTTTTTAATTATTTCAAAACTTTAGTTACTAAATTAGCTGCATCCTGCAAAGCGATTGCCGATCGCACTTTGATTCCACTTTCATCAATCAGTTTTTTACCTTCTACTGCATTGGTTCCTTGTAAGCGAACAATTAAAGGCAAGGTCAAGTTAACTGATTTAGCAGCTTCAACTACTCCTGCAGCTACCCTGTCGCATCGTACTATGCCACCAAAAATATTAATCAAAATAGCTTCAACATTCGGATCTTTTAAAATAAGCCGAAAAGCTTCTTCAACACGTTTTGCATCTGCCGAACCACCCACATCTAAAAAGTTAGCAGGATCGCCACCCGATAGTTTAATGATATCCATGGTGGCCATTGCCAAACCGGCACCATTTACCATACAGCCAACGTTACCATCTAATTTAACATAATTCAAATCGAATTTGGAAGCTTCAACTTCAATCGGATCTTCTTCCATCAAATCTCGCATCTCTGCAATATCAGGATGACGGAATAAAGCATTATTGTCGATTGCCACTTTGGCATCAACAGCTAAAATTTTATTATCGGAAGTTTTAACAACCGGATTTATTTCGAACAAGGAAGCATCTGACTCGACATAAGCCTGATATAAGGAAGCTACAAACTTCACCATCATTTTATAGGCAGTACCTGTTAACCCATAATTATAGGCAATTTTAGCACATTGAAATGGTAAAAGACCCACCGCGGGATTAATTTCCTCTTTAAAAATAAGTTCCGGAGTTTCTTCCGCAACTTTCTCGATATCCATTCCTCCTTTAGGCGAATAAATGATCATATTTCGCCCTGCCTTACGGTTAAGCAAAACACTGATGTAAAATTCCTGAATTTCAGATTCACCGGGATAATATACATCCTGTTGGATCAGAACTTTACTTACCAACTTACCATCAGCTTTGGTTTGTGGGGTTACCAGCCTCATTCCAATAATATTACCGGCCAATGTTTTAACCTCATCCAGAGATTTAGCAAGTTTTACTCCTCCCCCTTTGCCACGGCCACCTGCATGAATCTGGGCTTTTACTACCCAAAATTTTGTACCGGTTTCCTTAGCCAAAAGCTGGGCCATTTCAACTGCTTCTTCAGGAGTTTCTGCTACATATCCTTCAGGTACGGCAACTCCATATTTTTTCAGTATGGATTTACCTTGATATTCGTGAATGTTCATCTGTTCAGATTAATTTTATGAAAAATTTATTTAACAAAAATAGTATATTAATTTTACAATCATTGAATAGTCAGGGTCATATATTGGAATTTATACATGCATATAAATAAAGAATATTCTCTACGGATTTTTTTACCTTTGTTCTAAAGCTCATTACATGATTAAAGCCTTAGGAATTACGAAATCATTTGCCTCACTTCAGGTATTAAAAGGGATTGACCTTGAAATCCAGAAAGGTGAAATCGTTAGTATTGTAGGTGCTTCAGGTGCCGGAAAATCAACCCTTTTGCAAATTATAGGCACCCTCGATCGGGCCGATAAAGGCAGTATTCACATCAATAATCGATTGATCCAGAATCTATCTGATCGCCAACTATCGGAATTTAGAAATAAAGAAATTGGATTTGTATTTCAATTTCATCATTTATTGCCCGAATTTACAGCACTCGAAAATATTTGCATTCCTGCATTTATTGCGAAAACATCAAAACGTGAAGCCGAGAAAGAAGCCATGAAACTCATGGAATTTTTAGGTTTGCAAGATCGGGCAAATCATAAACCTTCCGAATTATCGGGTGGGGAACAACAGCGTATTGCAGTTGCAAGGGCTTTAATAAACAGACCTTCGGTTATTCTGGCCGACGAACCTTCAGGCAATCTGGATTCGAATTCAGCAGTTGATTTACATCAATTGTTTTTCCGCCTGCGCGATGAATTTAAACAAACTTTCGTTTTGGTGACTCATAATACAGAATTGGCAAACATGTCGGATCGAATTCTCACCATTAAAGATGGGGTTATTGAAAATTAAAATGACAATAATAAGAAGGATAAACCGTTGCTAATAATTAACATCCTAATCGTATAACATAATTTGAAGCTTCAAAACTACATAGCCCATTCTTCCCTGATCATAATTATGATTCTGGTATCAGGCTTTACGTTTAAGGGATTTACACAAGAAACGATCGACTATCAAAAGATAATCCTAACCGCCGATTCACTTTTTAACAAAGGCAATTATATTGATGCCAAAGCATACTATCAATATGCCCTGAAGCTTCAACCAAATAATCAGGATATTAAATCACGTTTGACTAAATCAATTGAATTATTGAAAAGTCAGGGTAAAGAAAGGGAAACTTATACCGATTATATATTAAAAGCTGATCATTTTTATAAAAAGGAAGATTTAGAAAATGCTTTTAATACTTATCAGCAGGCCATTGAGCTTTTCCCTTTCGAAAAATACCCAAATAAACAGGTAGAGAAAATCAAGAACAGGATTCAGGAAAAACAACTTTTAGAACAGGAATATCAATCAGTGATTCATACAGCCGATACTTATTTCGACAATGCTGAATATAAAAAAGCAAAAATAGAATATCAGTTTGCAATCAGCTTGATTCCTGCCGAAGCCTATCCTAAAACCAAATTAAATGAATTAAACCGATTAATTGCAGATCAATCCTTCATGCTTAAAATATATGCAGAAACTATTTTAATAGCCGATTCATCCTTTGCAAAACTAAATTATAATTACGCTAAAGAATATTATCAAAAAGCCGCAGATTTACAACCTAACGAAATATATCCACGAGACCAAATAACACAAATCATCCTCCTCTTAAATCCAATTAACGAATATAATAGCTTGATTGAACAGGCTGATAATTATTATATGGTCAAGGATTTTACGAGTGCCAGGAATTTTTATGAATCGGCTGCGCAATTAAAACCGGCAGATCCCTACCCTGCCGAAATGATCAGTAAAGTAATTGAAGCAATTGAGAGCAAAGCTACCAGCGATCAGGAAGATTTTGAGAATGCCATAAAAACAGGAAATCAGCACTTTTCGAACAATGAATTGAAGGAGGCAAAACTTCAATTTGAATTTGCAAATCGCATTAAACCCGATGGAATTTACAGTAAAAATAAATTGATCGAGATTGATCAGCTAATAGATTCAATTCAAAATATTGGATTAATAGATGTTAAATACACAGAGGCAATTCAAAAGGCTGATCTGTTCTTTTCGGCCAACGAATTACTCAAAGCAAAGGGCATTTATTCCGAAGTGTTGAGTTTTAAATCAAATGATGTCTATGCTCAAGAAAAACTGAAAGAAATCGAAAACGCATTTAGGATTATTGAGGATCAAAAAAACCTTGAAACCTCTTATGCCAACACCCTCAGCAAAGCTGAAGATTTTTTAATCAAAAAAGATTATGGTTCAGCTAAAACTGAGTTTCAATATGCTGCCACTTTAAAACCAAACGAAGACTATCCGAAAACCAAAATTGTAGAAATTGATTCAATTTTGATTCAAATCGAAGCAAGTCAAATGGCAGAGGAGAATTATTTAAAAACGATTAAGGAGGCTGATGTCCTATTTGAACAAAATCTATACACGTCTGCACAAAACTCCTATAAAAAAAGCTTGAATTATAAACCCGAAGAAGAATATCCTAAGAATAAATTAGCAGAAATTCAGCAAATTTTTCAAATTCAAAGAGAAGAACTAGACAAGGCTTATAATTTGGCTATTTCAAATGCTCAGAATGACATTGCGAAAGGGCAACTTCAATCGGCTAAAACATTTTTAAACGAAGCACTTACCCTAAAACCGGAAGAAACCTACCCTAGAATCACTATTCAACAAATAGACAATCAAATTGCTGAAAGCAAACAAAGAGCACTTGCACAATATCAGCCTTTATTGGTTGAAGCGGATCAATATTTCAAGCAAAAAACCTATGATCGGGCTTTAAGTTTTTATAATCAAGCATCTGATTTATTGCCCGATGAATTATATCCTGCAAGCAGAATAAATGAAATACTTCAAATTATTAGAGATGCAACCAATATTGTTTTAGTAGATTCATCTACTTTAATTGAGAATAACCAATTGCGTCAATTCAATTTTGAACAGGTTGCCATTACTGATAGAAAGTCAAATTATATATTATTAAGCATGTGCAACACAGATGCTGCGCGCAATCTTAAAATCATATTAAATTTCGGAAAGGACCAATTGAAAAACGGGGGCATCATCATTCGGCTGAATGAAAAAACTTCCTCTCAGGATTATTTAATCAATATAGGGAACCAATATAAATGGTTTAGTGAGAACAATAACTGGATCAGCATCCAAACTGAAGGTGGCGCCGTTGAGATCTCAAAAATCAGTATTTCAAAGATTAATTAAGTTGGGTCACCCGAATCTTGTCCCTATCTGTCTTAGTAATGTGATTGATTTAGATAAAATCCTTAATTTTACAGTCACTATACTAGCGCATAAAATCCTTATTTTTTAACATCAGCTTACATGGAAAAATACTTCAAGAAATTCAGAAAACGGATCATTGGTAATAAGGTAAAATTCAATACTCCATATGGAAGTAAAGAAATGATTTATGCTGACTGGATTGCAAGTGGTCGTTTATATCAGCCAATTGAAGATAGAATTTCTAAAGTTATCGGGCCTTATGTTGGTAATACCCACACCGAAACAAGTGAAACCGGAACATTGATGACCAAGGCTTATCAATATTCACATAAGCTTATAAAAGAACATGTAAATGCAGGTCCGAACGATGTGATTATTACAGCAGGATCAGGTATGACAACTGTTATAAATAAATTACAACGTATACTGGGGTTAAAAACCTGTGGATTCCTTTCTAATCAAATATGTCAAAAAGAAAGAGTGCGTCCCATTGTTTTTATTACACATATGGAACATCACTCAAATCAAACTTCATGGTACGAGGTAAATGCTGATGTTGAAGTGATACCGCCGGATATGGATCTGCTCATTGATTTAGATGCACTGAGAGCACTTCTAGAAAAATATAAAGATCGTGATTTCAAAATAGGTAGTTTTTCAGCCTGTTCGAATGTAACCGGCATTATTACTCCGTATCATGAAATGGCCAAAATCGTACATGAATATGGAGGTGTTTGTTTTGTAGATTTTGCTGCCTCAGCACCATACGTTGATATCAATATGCACCCTGAAGATCCGATGGAAAAATTAGATGGGATATTCTTTTCGCCTCATAAATTTTTAGGTGGCCCGGGTACTTCAGGAGTTTTAATCTTTGACTCATCATTGTACCATAGCAAAACTCCCGACAATCCCGGAGGAGGAACTGTAGACTGGACCAATCCATGGGGTGAATATAAATACATTGATGATATCGAAACCAGAGAAGATGGAGGTACACCGGGGTTCTTACAATCAATCAGAGCGGCCTTATGTATTGAATTAAAGAATCAGATGGGCACGCAAAACATTCATAAACGCGAACAAGAACTTACAAAACTGGCATTTAAAGGATTCTCTAAAATTAAGGGGATGCATATTTTAGCCGACAATGTGAAGGATCGACTGGGAATAATTTCGTTTTATCTGGAAAATATTCATTTCAATCTTGTGGTTAAGATGTTAAATGACAGATTTGGGATCCAGGTACGAGGAGGATGTGCATGTGCCGGAACCTATGGGCACTTTCTGTTAGATGTGAGCCATGATACCTCTGCAAAAATAACGCAGAAAATCAATTCCGGTGATTTAAGTGAAAAACCAGGCTGGATCAGACTTTCATTACACCCCACGATGACGAATAAAGAAATTAAATCAGTAATTGATGCTGTGGGCCAAATTGCTGAAAACTACAAAATTTGGGATAAAGATTATATTTATGATAATTACACCAATGAATTTCGCCATATCTCAGAACCCAAAGATAAAACAGAGCAAATCAAACCTTGGTTTAGTTTATAAAAAAAGTCCCTTTTCAGGGACTTTTTTACTTCACTCTGTTAGATAATCACTTAGTAAAAATTAGCATTTGTTTAGCAAGTTAGAAGAATCAACCTCAATATCTGATTGCAATTATCACAAAATAAACCTAGGTATTCTTTATTTCTAATCTCTTAGAATTTAAATTAACCAAAAACAAATATACTACATATATGGTAGGATTCAAAATGCCATTTTAAAAATTAACATTTTTTTAACAAATATTATTCATTGTATAAAGTGAACAAAGTTATTTCGGGAGAGATGCCAATGCGTCCGGGATAGCCTAAATAGCCCGTTCCTCTGTTTACATAAAGATATTGTGATTTGATCCGATATAAACCTGCCCAGTATTTATATAGATATTGAGCAGGGCTCCATCTGAACAAGGATGTTTCTATCCCAAACTGAAAACCATGTGTATGTCCGGAAAAAGTCAGATCAATGTGTTTGTACTTTTTTGAGATGACTTTATCCCAATGACTTGGATCATGTGAGAGTAAAAGTTGTATAGTATCATTCTCGATACCTTTTAATGTTTCATTCATATCTGCCTTTTTTGGAAAGCGAGGATTGTCGCCCCAATTTTCGACACCAAGTATAGCCAGCTTACTTCCGTTTTTCTCAATAATATGGTTTTCATTTCTTAATAGCTTCCACCCTATTCTATCATGTAAATCGTATAATTGCTGCATATTATCTTCTTTGGCTTCATCAGTTTCCCAATTTACATAATCGCCATAATCGTGATTACCCAATATAGAAAATACTCCTAAAGGTGCAGTAATTTCTTTTAAAATTTCCTCAAATTTAAATGCCTCAGAAGTAGAAAAATTTACCAAGTCACCGGTGAAAAAAACCAGGTCGGCATCCTGCTCATTAATAATTTCGGCAATCTCAGAAATAGGTGTACTACTGGGCCAACTTCCTAAATGCAAGTCGGAAAATTGAATAATTTTTAACCCATTAAAAGCTTGAGGTAATTTAGGTAAAATAAGATCTTCCGTCCGAAGCTTAAAGGCTGAAGCCCATTTAAAACGCCCAACCAATATCCCACTTAAGATAACGCCTCCTGTTAACAATCCCAGATTCTTGATGAATTTATTTCTTGTTATTAGCGGTAGTTCTGCTTTTTTAATTTGCTTAGTCCTTTTGGTTTTTGCAAATCTTAATATAAATTGAATCCCTCTGATAAAATCTGTTAATAAGATGAAGAGTGTAGTAAATATTTTAGCAGTATAACAAATGATGGCAAATCCTGAAATATTTAGATAAACTGAAGTATTCCATGTTTGAATTGGCTTAAACAGACTGATAGTAGTGGTTGTAATGATCATGGCTAAAGGCAACCAATACAATAAATTAAGGCTGATCTCCCAAATTTTGCTTTGTCTACCAATCCAACTTTTTATGGCACTCCATAAATAAATATCAAGTAAAAAGATGATTACAAATGCAGGATAGCGACTTAAACTTTTTGGCAATACCTGGGCAATGGCAAAGTAGCCGCCCACTATTAAACCAACAATTAAGAGATACTTATATTTTTTTATGATTTTAAAAATCATCCTTTTGATAGCACAATTACAAAAAAAAAGACCCGTTAAAATTTAACAGGCGCTGCAAAAGTAACTATAATTATTTACTTGCTAAGTAATTTTGACAAAATTAACACTACGGTCATCGTTAAAGATTTTATCTCGTTATCAACATGAAACTAACTATTCATACATTTCGTTTGAGTGTAATTGTTTAATATTGAGTAATAGCAGAAAGGATCTAACAGATTTTTTTGATTACATTTACAAAATGGCTTATAAATCGCAAATTTTTTAGGTTCAATTCAATCTTATAATACTTAACCTATTAGTGTTTTTTCACCTTATAAATACTAATTGATTCTTGAATATTTAATTCAAATTCATCAAAATTACTTTTCGAAAATAAAAATGAGTAAAATACTTGCAATTGATGATAATACGGATAACCTCAGATTAGTAAAAGAAACCATTAAAAAGTACATTCCGGATTGTGTGGTACTTGTTGCTGAATCAGGGTTGGAAGGGATTCATTCTGCAAAATCTGAGTTACCTGACACCATTTTACTAGACATTATGATGCCAGAAATGGATGGATATGAAGTATGCGAAATTCTGAAAAAAGATCAAACAACCTGTCATATTCCAATCATCTTATTTTCCGGTTATGTAAAAGATCCGGCAGGAATAATTCGAGGATTGGAAGCGGGAGCTGATGTTTTTCTTGAAAAACCAATTGACCCGGCTGAATTAGCCGCACAAATTAAGGTGATGTTAAGAATCAAAAAAGCTGAAGATAATCTAAAAAAGGAAGTACAGAAATACCGTGTAATGACTGAAACTTTACAAGATGCGATCATAAGCATTAAACTTGATGAAGAAATTGCTTATATTTCTCCAGTTGCCATAGAACTTTTTAAACTGGATCGGGAATTAAAGTATCTAAATAAAAATGCCTATCAATTTATTTTTTCTGAAAAATCAACGGCTTTAAGGCAATTGTTGAATGAGGTTTTGGTTTTAGGGAGGGTCAAAGATATTGAAATGCTTCTTTCTAAAGGAGATGGTTCGGAATTTTACGCTGAAGTTTCAGCATCGTTGATTAATGATGAGTTGAATAATCCGCTTGAATTTATTCTTGTTATCAAAGACATTAGCAATCGTAAGCAAACAGAAATAGAAATTTTAAATTATCAGCATAATTTAAAATTATTGAATTCTGAATTATCACTTATTGAAGAAAAAGAACGTAAAAGAATAGCCAGTTATTTGCATGATGGAATTGGGCAAACATTATCGCTTGCCCGTATTAATCTGACCTCCATAAACAAGCATACTCCATCAACAAAAGTCAATGAAATTGTTGAGAGTTGTTCTGAATTGATTAATTCGGCAATTGCAAAAACCAGATCACTTACTTTTGATCTGAGTCCTCCAATTTTATTTGAACTTGGGTTAATTCCTGCTTTAAAATGGAAATTGAATCAGATTGAGGAAGAGCACAATGTTAAAACATTTTTTAAATTTGATAATAATTTTCCTGTTATTAAGGATGCAATCAGGATTTTGTTGTATAGGATTATAAGCGAATTAATATCAAATGCTATTAAACATGCAAAACCTAATAAAATAGAAATCACCTGCAGAATCAATAATGATACTTTATCGATTTCAGTAAATGACGATGGAACCGGATTTGATTATAAGCCAAAACCAAATATGATCCGGCAATACGGTTTCGGATTGTTCAGTATTAAAGAAAGACTGGATTACATGGCAGGATCTTTAGAAATATCATCAAAAATAAAAAAAGGAACTACAGCAACGATTATCATTCCATTAAAAAACTTATAAGATGTCAATAAAAATTATTATTGCCGACGATCATCAATTATTCCGTGAGGGATTGGTTAAGCTCTTATCTAATTCTTCTGAAATTGAGGTGATTGCCGAGGCCGAGAATGGCGAAGATGCGATTTTAAAAGCAAAAGATTATCAACCTGATATTATGCTAATGGATATAGGAATGCCGATATTAAATGGCATAGAAGCAACACAAAAAATCAGAAACAACTACCCTAACATCAAAATTTTGGCTCTTTCAATGCATATTGAAAAGGACTACATAAAAGATATTCTGGATGCCGGTGCTTCTGGATATTTATTAAAAAATTGCACCTATAATCAATTAATTGAAGCAATCAATTCAGTCTATTTAGGAAAAAAATACCTAAGTGAGGAAGTCACCGAAATTGTAATTCAGGATTATTTAGCTAAAAAAGAAGAAATAACCAAAGATGAAAATACCTTGTCAAATAGAGAAATTGAAATTCTGAAATTATTTGCTGAAGGTAATTCATCACGTGAAATTTCAGAAAAATTATTCATTAGTATTAAAACCGTTGGAACACACAAACAGCACATTCTTAAAAAATTAGATCTTAAGACAAATGCTGATATGGTTAGATATTCAATTAAAGAAGGCATAATTAAATTGTAATTCTTTTCAGGTATTTTAGATTTTTTCTCCTAAATCTGCTCAAGATTTAAGTACCCCTAAATTTTCATCTTTATTTTTTGTAAATATTATGGGTAAACAATTTTTAGCTATTTTTTGTGCTAACTTTAGATTAATTTTAAGACAAGAAAATTTCATATGTAAATGAATATGAACAAAAAGCTCTTGAATAACCCCTTTTATGGGTTATTATTTCTAATAGTACTTATTTCTCAAAATATTTCAGCGCAGCGAACTAATACTGCCGAAATGACTATTACTGTTTCAATACCTGCAGTTGCATTACTAGATTTTAAAGGCAATGGACAGGTGATAACATTTAAATCAGAGAACCAGATCGAGCAAGTTATCACACCTTCTACCTTAAATAAAACTTGGTTAAATTACTCATCCATCGTCGAAACTGGGTCAACAAATCATATTACAGTTCATATTAGCTCAGGTAAATTACCTGTAGAATCTTTAATTAATTTAAAGATTGGAGATGATGTTGGCGCCGGTGAGGGAAAAGTTGGAGAGCCAGTCTCACAAATTACGCTTTCAAATTATCCCCAAAATATCATTACTAATATTGGTAGCTGCTATACAGGAAGAGGTGTTGAGAAGGGACATCAACTTACGTATTCATGGTTGAATATTGATCCTTTCGAAAAAAATCTTACCTCTAATAAAGATTATGAAATTACTGTAACTTATACAATTACATCAGCCGAATAAGATACAATCCATCCAACTTCCAGATCAATCAAGTACTTTATATTAATATTTTTCTAAACAAATTAAGCTTTTAGGCAGTTTTATCAGAATTTCTGACCCTATTATCAGCTTTTCATTGAATTATTAGTCTTTTCGTTTTCTATTGGTTACTATATGGTTACTTAAGGTATTAATTAATATCATGAGACAAAATAATATACTTGGATATCTTATATTTTGGATATTTTCATCCTTCAGCAGCGTAACTTTGGCACAGAGTTTTACTGCCGGAGATATCATTACACTTCAGGTCAATGATTACACTCTGATTGAAACCAATCATGCACCGGTTGTTCTTACTATGAGTGGTTCTGTGGCGGGAGCACCGGTTAGTTCGGTATCAAATTCTGATATGTTTTTAAAACTATCATCTCTGGTTCCGGGTGGTACAGCTCGAGAGGTCACAGCCAGAATTAGTTCCGGATCAATACCTCAAGGTACAAATTTAAGCGTTGTAGCTGCACCCTGCACCTTAACAAATAGTGGTGGAAATTTAGGAAATGTAGTAACAACACCTATTAATCTTTCTTCAACAGATCAAAATTTAATACTTGGTATTGGGAGTTGCTACACCGGAACAGGATATAACGATGGATATAAGCTCACTTATAAATGGTCACCTACAAATCTACCTGCCAGTTATGGTTTAATACAGTCAACCACAAGCCCAGTAAATATTACCATTGTTTACACCATAACCGCTCATAATGGCAACTAAAAATTAATCACTTCAACTTTACTTTTTTTGATTTATATCTCTTTTTTCATCGCAAAGAACAAGGATTCAATCAGAGATAAGCTAAGAGGTTTCAGAACTAAAAACGGTGCTAAATTCTGAGTTGATATCAGTTATTTTTACCATGATATAAGCATATTGCGGATTTTTTAAATAACTCAAAATCTTAAGGTTACTATTCCTCTTTTTTCAGAACTAACTAATGAATGAATCTGTTTTTTATGTCAACAAATATAAAAACAGAATGTATTCAAATTAAAAATTAATAAACCATAAAACACACGAAAATGAAAAAATTAATTATTGTAATTGGAATTATTGGGGGATGTTTTTTATCTGTTACAAAAGCACACACCCAAGATAATGTAACCTCTCACAATATTACAATGGGATTGCCGGAGGTAGCTTTGCTTGCCACAACAAGCGGAGGTGTAAATTTAACCCTGAGTGCAGCAACTGTTGCTGGGGAGGCCGTTCAAAGTAGTATTTCTGATTCAAGTGCGTATGTGCAATTTTCATCTGTAATTTCTGATGCAGCACCACGCACCCTTAGCGCCAAGTTTACCGGAACCTTACCTGGAGGAACAACTCTGACAGCAAGAGTTTTAAATCCTAATGCCAATGCAGTAGGTACCGTTGGAACACCTGTCGCAACAGATGTGACATTAACAACCAGCGATGCAACACTAGTTAGCAATATCGGAAGTTGTTATTCGGGAACAGCAGCTGATGATGGATACAGAATGAAATACACATGGGGCCTTGATAATCCATCAGCAAATTATGCAGACATCCGTGCTACTGCGTCAGCCAGCCTTATCGTAACCTTAACACTTACAGCGGCATTGTAAAACAAGCTCTTTAGAGCGTGTTATTTTTTAAGATTTATTTCCGTGTGTGAAATAAACCTTCGTGCATGACCTTTAAACTAATGTTATTAAAGTTTTGCCGAAGAATGGTTGAAATGCGGCGGATTTATCTGCCGCATTTTATTCGCATCGAAAGTGATCTTTCATTTTACAAATCCTCTATTTAAGTTATTCAGGTTCTGATCCTGTATTGAAGTAATTCTTCTTTAAAATCAAAACTGTTGAATTTTCAAAGCGTGAATTACCTCATTTTAATCATTTAAACAGATGCTAAAATTTAATAAATGGAAGAGTTATCTTATGCAAACCATTACACCGGAAGGAATTAATAATTCAATTTAATAAAGAAATAGATGAAATGCCCATAAAATAAATTTATACAACAGAGATGATTATAGGGCATTTTCTGTCTGCCGATAGGCAGGCATATGATAATTAAAAAATAAAATTTAAAATTATGAAAAAAATAAAATATTGTCTTGCATTGATTTTTATTGGCATGCTGCCTTTATTATCATTGGCATCAATAGAGGTTTTAGGTAGCCTAAAACATCTACATAGTGGTATAGGGGGAGATACTATTAGAGGAGAAATCAAATTACACAATAGTGAAGAAATGGATCAGGAAGTGAGAATCTATCAGACAGATTTACTCTATAATTATGAAGATTACACTTTTTATGATGAACCTGTTACGCATGAAAGATCAAACGCATCGTGGATTAATTACAGTCCTAAAACTTTAATTGTAAAGGGGAAAGAAAATCGTTTCATTCAATACGAAATTGTTATTCCAAAAACCGATACATTGAGCGGAACTTTTTGGAGCATAATAATGATTGAAGGGGTGAACCCGATTGATCCTGAACAAAAAGGAGAACTGAACATAAATACTGTAACGCGTTACGCGATACAAATGGTTACCGAAATAGAAAATAAAGGAATGGGTGCATTAACTTTTTTAAACCCAACACTAATTACAGAAGGCGACAATTTGTATTTAGCAGTCGATATAGTCAATACAGGCCAACACTATATCGCTCCCGAACTTTCGATGGAGCTTTTCGATGAAACTGGTAAATCCGTAAAAGTTATTACCTCATCTAAGAAAGGGATATACCCAAAGACTTCTGTCAGATTCCGTTTAAATTTAAAAGGTGTGGAGAGTAAAAAAACATACCAATGTTTAATTATTGCAGACGGAAAAGAAGAAGATGTGTTCGGTATTGACTATGTCCTTTATTTCTAAAGTCAAGAATTTATAAAAATAAATTCAACCCGAATGAACCTCTTTATAGTTTAAGAAGAAACCAGCCAGTATTTTTAATTTAGAGTAGATTGGCATGAGAAAATCTTCAACAAATGCTATGTTTTGTATAGTACTGATCTTTTTCAATTGCATATGGCTTTTTGGAGATGGTTTATAGCATAGCAGTGCCAGAAAATAATCACTTGAAACATCAAGACTTTTTTGGATTTTTCTGACGCATAACTTGCTAAAAAACATGAGAAAACTAACACTCATATGGTTCTTTATATTTGGTTTCTGTTTTTTTGGAATGGCTCAAGAAAACCTTAAATCAACTATTGCAGAAAAGGGGGAAGGTATTTATGCATTGCTACGACGAAATGGTTTAAATCCTGACAAAAATCTGGCAGAATTTAAAAAGATAAATCAAGCATTTCTCAAAAACAATGATGAACTAATTGTTGGTCAGAAATATTTTCTACCAGGTAATTTTGCTGATAATACTTCTCTCATTTCTAATAAAGAGGTTGAAATAAATGATGAATCTGACAATCTGTTAAAAAGAACTTCAAATAAACCAATAAACGAACGTGAGCCAAATGGTGATAAGATATTAATAGTTGATAAAGATCATCAAATTATCGAAACTGAGAATAATACAGATATGGAGCTATTGGATGCTTCTTTAATCGAAAATGGGGTCAAAGAAATAATACCTGGTTCCAGCATAAATTTAGTAATCATGCTCACGAATAACAGCAAAACAGCAAAGGAATTTCATTTGAAAATTACAGCTCCAGAAGCCTGGAGTTTACTAAATGATTATTCATCAGTGATGGTTGGAAAGAATAGCAAGAAAATTAAAGTTTTGAGTTTTTATATTCAAGAATCGACGTTGGTTGGAACTGATACTATAAAGGTTGAAGTATTCAATAAAATGAATAGCAAAATGGTTAAATTATTAAAAATACCTGTTTTAATAAAGCCCAGATATGAGATTGCAATTGAGACATTGCCAACTCAGGATTATGTGTTCGCAGGAGATTCATTAATTGTACATTTCCGGGTTCGTAATTTGTCAAACTTAGAAATTGATATTAATACAAAGGTCACCACCGAAACATCAGTCGAGGATAAAATGCTCTCCATCAAACCTGATTCCTATGCGAACATGAGGATCCCATTTTCAACAAAAAAAGACATTCTTATTTATACAAGAAAAAGTGTGCACCTGACAGCAACTATAGTTGGAAAGCCAGAAGTTTCAGTTACAAATTCGTTTTCTTTCGATGTTATTCCGTCAATAACACAAAAGTTTGATGCTTATGATCGTATTCCTATTAGTATAAGAAGTTTGGCCATTTCAGATGAAAGAAATGGAGAAAAAAGATTTGGTTATATGTTTGATATAAGCGCAAAAGGAATGATCTCTCCAAATAAAAAAAGAATGGTAGAGTTTCGTGTGCGTTTACCTGATAAGGAAGGAAATCCTGTGTTCGGATTAAATAGAGAATACTTTGCAAAATATTCATCAAATCATTTAAATATAGTGGTGGGTGATCATAATTACAGATTGACTGACCTAACTGAGTCATCACGTCATGGGCAAGGAGTAGGTGTTGAGAACATTTTTAAAAAATTAATGCTTGGAGCTTTTTTGAATTATCCCAAGTATTATCCTAACGTCACCCAGGTATATTCTGTTTACAGCAGTTATTTTCCTACTAAAAATTTCAAAATTAATTTAGGATACCTAAATAAAACTTTTATCACAAATTCTATTGTAGAGCTTTTAACAGTATCAGGTACGACCAATCTTACCAAATGGGCTTTATTAGATTTTGAATACGCTAATGGCATGGAAAATGATAAAACATCTTCGGCATATAAAGGAAGTTTGAAGTTGAGTGGGTCGAAAATCAGGACCTATTTTAACTATACCATGGCAGATAAGGATTTTCCAGGATATTTTTCAAATTCAAAATATCTTTCAGCGGGAATTAGCACGTCCATTATTCCCAAATCAAATATTTCGGCCAGTTACGAGCTTAATCATATCAATAGTGCCCTAGATACGATATATTCAAATGCACCTTTAAGTACAAATATCAGTTTCTTGGCTATGTTTAGGATCAAAAAAGTGAACAGTTTAGGATTTGCTGTGTACAAGCGAAAACGAGAAGACAGATTCGAACAAAAACTCTTTAATTATGAAGAATACACAGGGAGGATTACTTTTCAAAATAGAATAAAAAGATTTGCACTCAATTTTTACGGAGAAATGGGAAAGATTAATAATCTACTGGTATATAAAGAAGGTGAACTTACAACTGTGTACAAATCTTATTTGTCAATGGATTACAAAGTAAGTAATAGCTTTTCACTCGATGTATTTGCGAATTACCAAGGAGGTCAGTATTATAAAACCCGCGATTTAAAATCAATATATTATGGTGCTTCACTTGATGCAATATTCTGGAAAAAACTCAGTATCGTTTTTGAATATCAAAATAATTATGAGATGGAGGAATATTATAAAGATCGGAGTTTAATTTCTTCCAGAATTAGTTTAGCAATGAACAATAAACATGAGTTTGGACTTTCTGCCAATTACAATCTTACCAGAAATACACTTAATAATAAAGAATTAAGCGTTGCTTTAAGCTATAATTACATCATAAACGTTCCGGTTGCGAAAAAGAAAGATATTTGCAGCCTTAAAGGCCGAGTGATTAACAAAGGGGTGGAAAATATTGAAGGAATTATATTCACCCTGTCCGGAAATATTGCTCACACAGATAAAAATGGATTCTTTGAATTTCCTATTGTTAAAACTGGTATATATTACCTTTTAATGAACGATGCAATCACAGGTCTAAATACAATTGCTGAAACACCCGGACCTTATAAGATTGAAATCCTGCCGGGAGAGACTAAAGTTTTTGAAATAGTACTCACAAAATCAAGCAGAATAACTGGTAAAATAATTATTCAGGAAGATTCTAACATCAACAGCCGAGAATATATTCCTGTTAAGGAGCAATTAGGAAACCTTATTATAGAAATCAGTAAAGGAAATGAAGTTTATAGGGTTTTTTCAAATAAAACTGGGTATTTTAATTTTGAAGATCTCAGAACTGGAGTCTGGCAATTAAAAGTCTATGATAAAGGTATTCCTTCAGGTTATCAGCTGGTTACCAAAGAACTTAAAGTTGAACTTTCATCAGGAGAAGTAAAAATAGTCGAAGTACTTATTAAAAAAGAAGTGCGTAAAATAAAATTTCAGAAAATAATTTAATTCAAGTATGTTCCTTATAAAAATTTGATAAAAAAGATGAGAAATTTAAGAATCATAATTTGCGCATTCATGGTCATGAGTATAAATTATATGTCTGCTCAGAATAAATTGTCTATTTCAAAAAAGACACCTATTTTTTTAGATTTAGCGATAATAAACAATGCAGGTAGCCGAGGGCAGATAATTGTTGATGATTCTCAATGGTTAAATTATACCTTATTGATTGGAGCATCTGATCCTACTGCCTCTATATCAGTAAATATATCTTCAGGAAGTGTACCAGAAGGTTTGGAGTTATACATAGAAGCAAAAAGATACCGAGGATTTAGTAATGGAAAAATAGGTAAACCGGTCGGGAATGTGCAATTATCGCATATTCCTAAGACGTTAATTGATAATATAGGAACCAGCTATACAGGTTCAGGAAGAAATGAAGGTCATCAACTTATATTTTCTTTTAAAATTACAGATTATGCTAAAATTCAACCAGGAATTAGCACCATATATGTCGATTATACAATAACCCAATAACACAAATGGCAGGAGCAAAAGAAACACCCAGACAACGCATGATTGCTATGATGTACCTTGTGCTTACGGCCTTATTAGCAATTAATGTTTCTAAAGAAGTGATTGATGCGTTTTTGGTTGTAAATGAAAGTATAGTATTAACAAACGAGAAATTTTCACAGAGGCTTCAAAGCACTTATGGCACTTTTGAAAAAATGTACCAGTTAAATCAGCATGAGGTTAAGCCTTATTGGGATAAAGCCAGGGAAGCAAAATCCCTTTCTGGAAAAATGATTGAATTTATCAGTAACCTTCGATATGAGTTGATTTCAGTAACTGAAAAAATATCAATAGATTCAGCAAAAACAATTGAAATTAGAAACTTAAAAAGTAAAGATAATTATAGTTTAACAACAGCCTATCTTATGGGTGATTCCCATGATGGTTCACAAGGAAAATCAAGATACTTAAAGGAAAAGATTATCGAACATCGTCAAAAAATGATTGAGCTGATAAATCCCAAAGATAGAAATGACTTAAAGCTTGGACTCATTACTGATAGTACTTACTTTAATGCTGATGGACAAAGACAGAATTGGGAAGCTCATCATTTTTACAACACAATACTGGCTGCAGATATCACGATTTTAAATAAAATTATTACCGAAGTATATGATGCGGAATTTGAAATTGTAAATAAGTTAATGGATGAAATAAATGCCGAAGATTTTAGCTATGATAAAATTGATGCAAAAGTTCTACCGGATAATAATTACATTTTTGTTGGAGATGAATATAAGGCAGAAGTGATTGTTGCAGCTTATGACACAAGCCAGAGCCCTGAAATATATTTAATGAGAGATGTGGATTCACTTCCAATTAGTGAACTAAGCAAAGCAGAACTGATTAGTAGTATTGATGGAAAATCTGATATCCGTCTACCTGCACGGAAGACAGGTATAAATAAATATGCCGGGGTTATTGGAGTAAAAACTTCATCCGGTGAAACAAATTATTATCATTTTTCTAATCAATATGTAGTAGCAGAACCTTCAGTTACTATCTCAGTGGCAGAAATGAATGTATTATATATCGGTGTTGAGAATACAGTTTCCATTTCAGTTTCAGGGATTTCTAAGGAAAATCTCCATCCGGTAATTTCGAAAGGGACCATAACTGCCGGTCTTTCATCTGATAAATGGACTGTAACGGTTCCTCCCGATGAAAGGTATACCGTAATAACGATTTCGGCAATCATCAACGGAATTAAAAAAGAAATGGGTTCACAAAATTTTAGGATTAAACGGCTACCTGATCCAATAGCAACAATTGCAAATATTAAGGAAGGTTTTATAAATCGAGAGATTCTGCTTGCAGCTGGTGCCATTGTTCCAAAAATGCCGTCCGATTTTAGTTTTGATCTAACTTTTGAAATAAAATCATTTAAATTAACAATTCAAAAAGGATTTAATATATATCAATATATTTCTAACAATGGATTATTAACTGAGGAAATGATTGCACAAATTGAAATTACAAACCGAGGGCAAAATTTATTATTTGATAATATTGTTGCAGTAGGGCCTTTTAATGATGAAAGGTCTCTATCCCCTATCATTCTGACAATTAAATAAAATATTCAAACAAATTTCACTACGACTCAGAAAAATCTGGAGGCAAAAAATCAAATAACTGATGTTAAGTAAATTAAAATTCTTACTTAAAACGAGAGGTTTACATCTTTAAAATCATATCACTATATGAATTCTCAATCAATTGATTTTTCTTAATTAAAAACAATTTCAAATAAAACTGACAAGTCATTAGCATATCATTTTCATTTAATACTCCTTGCTTATCAATAACCTCAATTTCTATAAAACTACCTAAATCTTTCACCTGATCGAGATGAAATTTAACATTATCAATAAAATAAATTTCACGTATTTTATCAACAATTACCATAATGCCAAGTGCTTTGTTGAGTATTTTTTTTAATTCACAACCACTTTCTGTTTTAAATAACGTAAAATCACTTTGTTTCGGTCCAAGCTGATCTGGTCGTTGATAATGAATCAAATTATTTTCAATATTACCTTCCCGTAATTTTAATCTACCTGAATTAACCTTAAAATAAGTGTCAACTTGATGATCGACACCAATAAATTCAGCCTTTTTATCAAGAAGAATTTTTCGGATGCGTTCTAAATCTATGCAACGAGCCTTGATCTCAATATTTTTTGAATCATTCATAGTTTCTATCAGGTATTTTATGCAAATTTCGTAAAGAATTTAATATGTCTACTTTAAAAAGAACATTAAAATAATTAGAATAAAAGTGGAAAAAACATTTGTGAATACAAAAGCTTTTTATACTTTTGCAGTCCTCTATTGGATAGGTGGGTGAGTGGCTGAAACCAACAGTTTGCTAAACTGTCGTACTGGGCAACTGGTACCGGGGGTTCGAATCCCCCCCTCTCCGCAAACAAAAGGAGAATTGTTCTTTTAAATAATTATTAAAATAAAAAAATACGGGGTATAAGTCCCGAATCTTCGGGATAAACTCCATTCGGTTAGCGCGTCCCGACTGGAAGTCGGGAAGGTCATAGGATTGGAAAATAAAATTGTTCTTTAAAATACTTATTAATAAAAATATACGGGGTATAGTCCCGAATCTTCGGGATAAACTCCATCAGGTTAGCGCATCCCGACTGGAAGTCGGGAAGGTCGTAGGATTGGAAAATAAAATTGTTCTTTAAAATACTTATTAAATAAAAATAAACGGGGTATAGCGTAGTCCGGTTAGCGCGCCTGCTTTGGGAGCAGGAGGTCGTAAGTTCGAATCTTACTACCCCGACACTGAGAGTTTCAACACGATGATGAAGCTCTTTTTTTTGATACAATCTGGTTAGCGCGTCCCGACTGGAAGTCGGGAAGGTCGTTAGTTCTCCCGGAGATTCGGGATTAACACCATGACACTAAGAGTTTTAGCAACATGCTAAGACTCTTTTTTTTATAAAATCTGGTTAGCGCGTCCCGACTAGAAGTCGGGAAGGTCGTAAGTTCTCCCGATGATTCGGGATTACTACCCATGACACTTATAATCAGCCACTTGAAACCATTCTGTAGCAAGTGCTTTTAAAATTTATAAACAAAATCACCAACAATTTATTCATATTTAAATCACAACTTACTTTTAGTTTTTTAGATCGGCAAGCATGGAAAAAGGGGTTAATAAATCTTATAAAATATAAGTTTTTTTATTATGAAAAAGGCCTAAGTTTTCCGATATTCGCTTTATAGAACTTTTTGAGATTTTTAGAGGTCAATTGTATATAATAATAAAATCTTTTTCTATGACTTCAGAAACATATACAAATGAAATTTAATATTAATTTACCATCAGCTAGTTATGAAAAATAAACCAGAAGAAAAGGATGTACAATCTAAATTAATGAGTATGGAGGCCGGTGAATATCACTGGTGTGCCTGCGGAAATAGTTCTACCCAACCATTTTGCGATGGATCACATAGAGGAACAAGTAAAAAACCTTGTGCCGTTACCTTTGAAAAAAACCAAGAAGTAATGTGGTGCATGTGTAAGAAAACATCCACCCCGCCGATTTGCGATAAGAGCTGCAAAGAATAACCAAAAGACGGCGTTATACATTTTTGAATTCCTTTTCAATTATAGAAAAAAATATTAATAAAAGTTGTAGTATTTAATTACAAACTTGACTGCAGCAATCAGGTTCAACCATTTAATTCGACGACATCGCAACATGCCTGACACAGCAGTCAGAATTCCACCCGAAGGGGAATTTAAAAATATCGTCAAATCAGCAATAAAATAAAAGATCAGTGTTTCATCATCTCTTCCCTGCAGTTATTGCACAAATGATTCCTCTTCTGATCAATATCCTCCACGTAGGTACTTGATCGCATGACACAGTTTGGAACATGGCAATGAATCAATCCGAAAGTATGACCAATTTCATGAATGATGACTTTTCTGAAACGATAAAAAAGCAAATTCTGATCGGTCTTCATTCCGTATTGCTCATTTTTGAGTCGGTAAAGTGAAGCAATTCCTGAATTACCTTTAAAGAAAGCCTGACCGAAAATATAGGTGAGAATAGGGATAAACAAATCGACCCGAAATAACCCAATCTTTTTATTATAACCGGCAATATTCATTCCTTCGATTTCCTTAAGTAACTTATACCCATCATATTGCCGGCGTGTAGGATCATAAAAATTCGTCAAATCGAGTTGACTCTCTTGAACAGCTACGGAACAATTATACTCAAATGCTACTTCTTCAGCTATTTCTCTCAGAAAGCTGGTTTCGAATTGTCCATGAGCAATCAATATGATGTTATGCTTATCCAATTTATAAACGAAAGGTTAGTTATTTTAAAACAGTTAATATTTAGTCGGGTGACAGTCTTTTCATCCGGTTACAAGCCCATCTTAAATTTAAGTTTTTATGTCTTGCTTGCGTTCAAATCGTATTTTTTGATTTTATTGTAAAGGGTTACCCTGTCAACTTTTAGGGCTTTAGCGGAACGGGTAATATTCCAATCATACTTGTTTAGAATTTGCAGTATGTATTTTTTTTCAAGATCATCCAAACTTTCAACTGAACTGTAAATGATGTCTTTCCCCATCGGAAGATCTGCCAAACGGATTTCTTTCCCATTCCCGATTACAATGGCACGTTCGATCATATTTTCGAGTTCACGTACGTTACCCGGAAATTCAAATTCCTCCAGGCGTTTTAAGGCTGCCGGTTCAATTGTGACCATATCCCTGCTCATCGCAGTACAATACTTAATTATAAAATGATTCATCAGCATTGGAATGTCCTCTACCCTATCGCGAAGCGGTGGGATATTGATATTAACCACATTCAACCGATAAAATAAATCCTCTCTGAATGTTCCGTTCTCCACCATCTTTTTCAAATCTTTATTGGTTGCACAAATCACCCTGAAATCGGAACTGATTTCTTTATTACCCCCTACCCGCATAAAACTCTTCGATTCCAGCACACGTAGCAATTCTACTTGTGTTTTTGAAGAAATTGTAGCTATTTCATCAAGAAATATCGTTCCGCCATCGGCCATTTCGAACCTGCCTTTTCGGTTATACATGGCACCTGTAAATGCTCCTTTTTCATGACCAAACAATTCACTCTCCAGCAAACTTTCCGTCAAAGCTCCACAATGAACACTTACCAAAGGGAAATACCTGCGGGAAGAATTAAAATGAATGGCCCTGGCAATAAGTTCTTTTCCTGTACCACTTTCTCCGGTAATGATAACGGAAGAATTAGATTGCGCCACACTCTTAACTTCCTTGAGCACTTTCAGCATACCTTCACTTTTCCCGATAATGTCTTCGACATTTTCAAGCTCATTCATTTTGTTCCTTAAGGCTTCATTTTCTGCTTTTAAAGTAATTTGTTTGGCAGCATTTCTAACCAGATGTGAAAGATCGTCAGGATCAAATGGCTTGGTTATGTAATCGTAGGCACCATCTTTTAAGGCCTGAACAGCTGTATCAACCGATGCAAATGCAGTCATAACTATGACGATGGTTTCTTTATTTTGCGCTTTTATTCTACGATGCATTTCCAATCCATCCATGCCGGGCATTTTAATATCCGCTAGTACGATATCAAATTCTCTGGATTCGATAATAGACAATGCCTCTTTAGCATTACCGGCGCATTCGACACGATAACCATCTTCGATAAACCAGTTGTATAATGAATCCCTTACAGATTCTTCATCATCAACGATTAGTATTGAAATATTTTTTGACATAATCAATCCGTTAAATTTTTACTAATGGTAAAATAATGGAAATGGTAGTTCTTTTACCCAGTTCTGAATCCACTTCAATCTTACCTTTATGATTTTGAACTATACCGTGAACAATTGCTAGTCCTAAACCAATCCCACTTACTTTTTGTTTGGCAGAAAAGAATGGTTCAAAAATATGTGGTATATCATCAGGGGTAATTCCTACGCCATTATCAATAATTTCAAGCTTTATGTGATCCTTATCAGGATTAGAAGTTTTCATCACTATTTCACCATTTTGTGATACCGCTTCGGAGGCATTCACTAAACCTGCAATGCTAGCTTGCTTTATTTGGTTTTCACGACAACTTATCAAGTCATTCGAGGCTGTAAAATCAACATAAAAATTGATATTCAATATTTTCATTTGATGTGCCATCAAATCGTAGGCATCTTTTAAAATCTTGTGAAGTGATTTATTTTCAAAATTTACTTCATCTTTCCTCGAAAAATCCAAAAGACTCTTTACAATGTCCCCACAACGTTTTGTTTCAGCCTCTATCACCTTCAAATATTTCAACATCGATTCCTTTGATTTTGAATCCATTTCCAATTTTTCAAGTTGCTTATGAACCAGCTTTGTATAAGTTAATACACCTGATAGCGGATTGTTTATTTCATGTGCAACTGATGATGACAATTTCCCAAGTGAAGCAATCCGTTCAATATGTATTAACTCCTGCTGAATTTCTGAAAGTTCCACGGTTTTCTTTTGTACCTTGTATTCAAGCTGATGCGACCAGTTTTCGAGCTCAATATTGGCCGCATTCAAATTATCCAGCATATTATTGAAGGCCTGTGACACCAATCTCATATCATCCAGCAGATTGGGTTTAATTTCCAATCTTGTGCTTTTATCACCTCTGGCAACAGATTCACTTGCTTGGATAATGGCATTCAACGGTTTTTTAATTTTATCACTGGTAAATAAAATCAAAAAGGACACTAAAAGAATTGTGGTTAATATGGCTAGAATAAAAAATTCGGCAGAAGATTTTTGAATAGCGGTATCAAGATCATTTAATGGAATTTTAATAATCAGCGAACCAAGAAGTTCATCACTTTCATTATGCGCATGGCATGAACTGAGATAGCATGATTTTTCATTCATGATCGGGGTTCGGATCAGAAGTTGCCTGTGACCTTTTTCGGTCTTATTCATACTACAGGCACTTTTTATATCTATAATTTTATACGATTTCTCATTCCAGACAAACATTTCGTTTAAATCATCATGACAGGCAACACAATTGGGGTTGCCTGAATTAATAGAATCAGAAAAAAAGGAAGAATAAGCCAAGCTGTCTTTGCTATCGTACATATTTACTTCATCGATTCCATTCATGGTATTGATAATATCCATCGTACTTTGGAGGCTGCCCTTGTCGTTCGTAAGCATGGAATAATATAAAGCACCTTCTACTACCGACCCGACATTGTTTCCGCTTTGGCGAATTACCGTATTTAAATATTCCCGATAAACTGATCTGAAAATGATACCGAATGAAAGAAAAAGGATTACTGAAAGTATAGTAATGATATAAACAACCCTGCCATAAATCGAAGAATGAAACCTCAAATATTTGTGCATAAATGAATTTTCGAAACCAATCTTACTTTTTTGCCTGAATAAATTCATATCACGAAATGATTACAAGATGCCAGAGATTTAAATATAGCCTACAAAGTACAAAAAACTGGTGATAAATCACCAGTTTTGTACAATCTTTTATACCTCACTATCTAAAAATATTTTTTGAAAATCCTGCCAAACATCCTTAGGTAAATCATAAAGTGGATGATCGCGAAGTTCTCCACCTTCCTGCATTATAATCAAGGAGCTTTCAGGATGGTTTTTAGCCAACGAAATGGAAATAAAATCTTTAAACCGTTCCAATTCTATCTTAAGCCATTGCTTAGCTTCCTCACCAACATAAAAGGAAGAAGTTTCGGATTTCCAACTTGAAGGTTCTATTTTACAGATCCAACCCTTCTTATATGGATCTTGCCCAATTATTGAAGCATCTTCACGAAGCATGGGATTGGTATCTATAACCACCCCGGATATGGGTGAAATGATATTCAAGAACCTACCTTTACTAACTATTTGAGTAAGTATTTCACCTTTCTTTATCTCAGCTCCTTTTTCCTTGATCTGACCAAACTCGACTTCTCCGGCTAAATGGAGTAACCAATCATCCAGACCAACCTCAGCGACTCCTGATTTTTCAAGATGAGCCCAGGTATGATGATTACTAAAAAATACCCCTTTAGGGATTTTTAAAATGTCTGATGTGAGAATTCCAAATGTTTCCTTTATTTTCCGAATGATTATGTCTTTTCGATTAATAATGATCCAGAAAGGAATAAGGATAATCAGAAATGCAATAATTACAAGATATTCTATTCCTTTTGTTTGGAAGATATCATGATAAGTAAATCCGTCCATTGCTTTTATTTTTTAGGTATTCAAAAAAAGAATACAGGTTAATTTATTTTTGATTTTTCGCCCAGATGGGAGATTCCCTTAAAACTGGCATGCGATTAATAATCCATCGGAATATCCAAATTTCGGTAAAGATTATAGCCAGTGAAACAACAATTTCCATCCATGATGGATAATAACGAGGAACCGCATCCCATCGAAAACCTATAATCGTCACATTCAATCGGTTAATTATAATCCCTAGCATAGTGATGATGGCGGCGATCTTAACCAACAACGAGTTATCTCTTCGGTAACCATAGAAGAAAAGCAACATTGGAAAAAGTACAAATCCCAACATTTCGGTCAGGTACCAATAACCCATCGATGTATTTAATAAATCCCAATGTTGACCGTGTACAAAAACCAGAATCTGAAGAAAAAAGTAAGCAAACATGGTAACGGCACAAACTTTTGCAAAGCTGATGACTATTCCGTGGTGTGCCTTGTGGTTTTTATCACTTATCTGATCAGAAAATACTTTTTTACTTATGGAGCCTTCAAAAATAACCAGTGAAAGCCCTGCAAAAATACTGGAAACGAAGAACATGACCGGGATAAACTCAGAATACCAGAGAGGGTGTATTTTTTCTTTGGCCATTAAATACATGGCTCCCAGACCAGACTGATGCAGCGTTGACAAAGTAATACCAAAAATAACAGCAGCCAGCGTCATCCCGGAAAGAATTTTATGAGCCCGTCTGGCACCCAACCATTCTGCAATTGCCGGTGAAAATTCGATCAGTTGGGCAATCATGTAGAGTAAGAAATGCCAGGCTACCAAAAACAGAACCGAGCTGGCACCAAAGCTGTTACCGATAATCGGGTTGATAATATTCCAGGGTTTTCCTAAGTCGAGAACCAGAGCCCCGGCATAAAACATGTAGGCAAGAAAACCGTTGAGAACCGTAATCCTAACCAACGAGTGAAACTTCTTGACATTGAGAATGTAAACAATAAATGTAAGAACATAAGCACCACCGGCAAAGGCAACTCCGGTTACCACATTAAAACCTTTCCAAAGCCCCCATGGAATTTCTTGCGAAATGTTTGAAACCGAACCCAATCCGTGGATAAACCGATAGACAATAATTACTGTTCCGACCAGAATTACCGGTACGGATATAATATTAAAAGGCGTGATTATTTTACCTTTTGGTTTCAATTCACCTAATAAAAATTTCAGCATATTTTTACCATCATTATCCTTTGCAATGGCATACTTCGTATTACTCATTTTCGTCTTCTTTTACGTGATTATTTTTAGTGGCTTCATTTATTCCTAATAATAGTGCGGGCCAAAGGACAAATATGGTTGGTACACTATAAAGAAATCCCTTGGACAATTCAGGGTAAGAGGTTTTGTGAAGGTTCGTTCTAAATCCCAGTTCGTTAAATGGCACAGATGATAAATACAGGCTGCCAGTGCCACCGGCTTCATGTTCGCCATAAATTTGATCTACATATGTATCCGGATCTTCAACTATTCTTTTTCTGGCTTCCTTTATCAATTCTCTTCTCGTTCCAAAAACTAACGCTTCAGCAGGACAATTTTCGACACAGGCCGGTATTTTAGCTTCTTCGAGCCTGTCGAAACACATATTGCATTTCTGGATTTTTGGATTTACGCTATAGAATTCAAATTTAGGAATATCAAATGGACAGGATATCATGCAATACCGGCATCCCATACACTTATTGTCTCTCCAGATCACCGGGCCTTCCTTTGTTTTATGCATGGCATTTGTGAGGCAAGCTGAAGAACAAGCCGGCTCGTTGCAATGCATGCATTGTTGTTTTACATATATCTCCCCTTTCGAAGTGTTGTAACAATTAATCACACACCGATTGGTCTCATCAAGTTTACGGATTATACCGGGTTCAGGTGAACCCACAGGCTCAGGTAAATCATGCGCTTCGGCACAGGCAAATTCACAACTTTGACATCCTACACAGCGGGTTGAATCGTATAGGATGCTTAAGAAATCTACTTCCTGGCTCTTATCAGATTGGGCAACAGATTCCTTTCCAACAGCTAGAGTTAGTCCTGTTAGGCTAAGGAACTTAAAAAAATTTCTTCGATTAATACTCATGGTTTTAAATATTATTATGAATTAAAAATTTCAATAAGCTTTTCTTTATAAAGCGGTATCTATAAAATTGGATTGAAAATCTTCCCATACTTCAGGTCGAGAATCTGCAAGTATAGCTTCTTTAAGTTCACCTCCTTCTTGAAGCACTAAAGGCATATTTTGGGTTTGAGAAAGAAAATCTTTGAGTCGGGTAAATTCGGAGATTAACCATTTTTTGAATTTTTCAGACATGAATAAAAACTGAATCTCACGAAACCAATTGGTCGGCTCAATTACATAAACCCAGCCTTCAGAATACGGACATTCTTTAATAATAGCGGCATTTGCGTTTAGTTTTTCGTTTTGTTGACTAATAATACCAGAAACCGGTGACTTGATGTTTAATTGTTTCCCATTTTGAATAAGTGTGATTATAGTATCTCCTTTCCTTATTTCTTCCCCTGGATTCTTCATCTTAATACCTGTGAGGTCACCTGTAATTCTGGTAATAAAATCATTTATTCCTATTCTTAGAACACCATCCATTTCCATATATACCCAGGTGTGGGTTTTATCGAAAAATAATCCATTAGGAACACTTATTGATTTTGCATCAAAATACCCAATCGGTTTTGAAATTAAAGTCGGTTTTTCTGTACTTTTTTGTCTTTTGAAATAAAAAGTTGAACCGACTATTAAACCTATAATGGTTGCAATTATTAAAATGAAAAGACCAACTCTTTGACGACTATAGTTCAGGTTTTCGATTGCGTTAAGAATTATCTTATCATTATATAATACATCTAATTTAGATTGTCGCTCGCTAAGCATCAATTCAGAATATCCATCGGTGCTTAAAAATTGTTGTCCATCGGTAAGCATCCATTTGATGAATTCTTTTTCTTTACCATTATCAACATTTTGGTTAGAAACAGCATAAATATTTGTGACCAATTCCTTTGAATACTTCCCAATCCAAACACCTCTTGAAAATGCATTCAAATCATTATAAATCTGTTCAAAAGAGTCCATTTTACCATTCCCATTCTTATCTATTGGCAGTAAGGTGATATTTTCAAGCATCTCATTATTCATAGGATTTATAACATCTGTGATCCTGCAAAATGCAATGGAATAAATATCTTTCTGAACTGACGTAATTACTTCCTGATTATTAGCGACAATTATTCCTTCAATGGCTATCCCATTCATTTTTAAAAATTCTTCAACGGCAGAACTAAGCTCATCATTATCTGATTTATAATAATGGATAGGAAAATTTGATTCAATATTCAAAAGCGAACCCCAATTATGATCCCCTTGGCTTTTAAAAAACCCGGCAAGTTTTCCTGAAGAAATCCCTTGAGTTAAAATTTCAGTTTTTAAAGGATTATTCGCATTCATGATAGGAACTAAAATATCTCTACCAACAACAAGCGATAAATTCGTTGGCTTCTTAAGTAAGTATAAAGAACTTTCCGAAACCAAACTCACATTAAAACCTGAGCTGTAAGCTTTGTCAACAGAATTATGGTCAATTTTAAGTACTTTGATTTTTAAATCCTGATTCAATTTGCCATATTCTTCAACCCATCTGTTCGTTAAATTAAATAAATCAGGTGAGCATAAAACGGTCATAGATCCTTCCTTAGAAATTTCATTATTGATTTCAGTTCCATTGCTGCTCGGACAAATACTTATTAGCATCAATAATCCGATAAATAAATAGATTAACTTTTTCATTGCTTTGATTTTTTAAATAAATTCTTCAAAAAAGGAACATAACTTTTCTATATTATCATTATGTTATTATTTATGAATTTGGGAAGTCAATTATAGTGCCAAAGCAAATTTTTAATCCTATAGAATTGATTATCTGCACATTACAACAACACCTTATTTATTCATCTCACAAAATAATATTGCATTATTCAACACCGCATATGGTATTATCATCCATAGCACTATTAATCTGCACGTTAGCATGCGTGTTGAAATTACATACACGTGTTGATATATTCAACGATATTAAATTTTTTATATTTTATTGGGATAGGTTAAAAATTCAAAACTCAGAATATGAACTGTAATTCTTGCTCTAGAAAAAATATTTAAACAATATATTGTAACAAAAATCATAAAAAGGAGTCTTACAAACAGAATAAAACTAACAATTGATTTGACTGAAGATTATGAGAAAGGCATTTTTTTTAATTGTATTCGCTTTAATAAGCTATGTAACATTTGGGCAAGATTTAATCAAAAAGAAGTACAATGCTACATTCATACAAAATCCTCCGGTAATAGACGGGATATTAAACGATGAAGCATGGAAACTTGGAGTGTGGCTCGATGATTTTACACAACATGAACCATACAATGCTGAGCCGGCAACTCAAAAAACAGAATTCAAAATATTATTCGACAAGGACAATTTATATTTGGGGATGAAAGCCTTCGACACGAGCCCTGACAGCATTGTCCAACGACTTACACGACGTGATAATCCTGACGGTGATTTTATGGGAATTGCTTTCGATAGTTATCATGATTTGCGTACTGCTTTTATGTTTGCAGTCACAGCAAGTGGTGTTAAATTTGATCAAATGCTGACAGAAGATGGAGATAATGAAGATGAATCATGGAATGCAAATTGGTGGGTTAAAGTCAATTTAGTTGAAGACGGTTGGATCGCTGAATTTAAAATTCCTTTTAGTCAATTACGATTTGAGAAAGAGTCAGACGGGGTATGGGGTCTGCAGGTTTTTCGACAAACCTATCGTCACTATGAACTCGATTTCTGGCAGCATGTTCCTAAAGATGCTAATGGATTGGTGCATCTGTTTGGAGAGCTCGGTGGCCTGGAAACCATCAAACCACGTAAAATATTTGATATCACCCCATACGGAGTTGCAAAGCTGGAAAGCTATGAAGCCGATTCAGAAAACCCTTTTGCAGATGGCAAAGGCGGAGACGCTAACGGGGGTATTGATGCCAAAATCGGGGTCACAAATAATCTAACACTGGACCTAACCATTAACCCTGATTTTGGACAAGTCGAAGCAGATCCTTCAGAAGTAAACTTAAGTGCTTATGAAACTTATTTTAGTGAAAAAAGACCCTTCTTTATTGAAGGTGCCAACATTACCTCCTTCGGAATTGGTATAGGAGACGGAGGTGTAGGTAACGATAACCTTTTTTATTCCAGGCGAATTGGCCGAAGACCTAGGCTTTATCCTGATATAAATGACAATGAATACGCCAAAGTACCGCTTTTCACACCGATTATCAGTGCAGCAAAACTAACTGGTAAAACCAGTAATGGATTATCTATTGGGGTAATAGAAAGTGTTACTGCCGAAGTTAGAGCTGAGATTGATAACAATGGTTTTAGAAGATTTGAAAAAGTAGAGCCCTTAACAAATTATTTTCTCGGCAGAATTCAAAAGGATTCGGACAATGGAAACACTATTATTGGCGGAATGGTAACAAGTACAATAAGGGAATTGGATGAGATAACAGAAGAAAATTATCATAAATCAGCGCTTACCGGTGGCATTGATTTTACAAAATATTATAAAAATAAAAGTTGGATGTTCAATATTAGTGCAGCTATTAGCCAGGTAAACGGAACCAAAGAAGCGATCACTACCACACAGGAATCATCAGCCAGATACTATCAAAGATCTGATAATAATTACACCAATTATGATCCCGACAAAACCTCTTTAATGGGCTCCGGCGGACGAATACAAGTATTCAGACAAAAAGGACATTGGTCGCATTTGGCAGTTGTTCTGTGGAAAACACCGGGCTTTGAATTGAACGATATGGGTTATCTCCGTCAGGCAGATCAGTTATTCGCGATGTACTGGGGGCAATATCGCGTTTGGGAACCAAAAGGAATTTACCGCAATTGGAATATCAGTTCAGATCTTTATAATATATGGGATTTTGGAGGAAATTTATTAGGACATGGATTTGAATTGAATGCCAACATGAACCTAAAAAACTTCTGGAATGTTTGGGGTCATATGAATATAAATACTAATGGAATTTCAAATACAGTTTTACGTGGTGGTCCCAGGATGCGCTCTCAAGGTGATTTTCAGGTTCAGATTAGTGTAAATTCTGATGAACGAAAAAAATTATCTGTTCATCTTTATTCCAGACTTTCAAATGGATTTGAGCTGAGTTCAAATGGTTTTTCATTCGAAACCGGGCTAACCTATAAACCGATAAATAATTTAACCGTTTCCGTGAATCCTTCGTATTCTAAATCATATAGGGAATTACAATATATTGATCATTTGACATATAACAATAACGATCGATATATTTTTGCGGGTTTAAATCAAACTACCATCAGTGCATCAATTCGCTTAAGTTACAATTTGACTCCCGATTTAACCTTACAGTATTGGGGTCAGCCATTTTTTGCCAACGGAAAATACAAAGATTACAAAGTGATCACAGATCCAATGAATTCGAACTACAGCAATAGGTTCCATGTCTTTAATTCCAATCAAATCAGTGGCCTTATCAATGACACATATGAAATTGATGAATCGGCTGATGGTGTTGTTGATTATACAATTAAAAAACCTGATTTTAATGTACAGGAATTTTTATCAAATCTGGTTATCCGATGGGAATATAATCCGGGTTCTTCGGTTTATCTGGTTTGGAATCAAACACGATCAGGCTATAATGATAATTCCGATTCAAACTTCAATAATAGTTTCCATGATTTGTTTGCTGGGAAACCACACAACATATTTTTGGTGAAATTTAGCTATAGAATAGGTATTTAAGAACGCAATCTTGAGAATCTACTCTACTTGATATAATTATCAATCTCCTTCCAACATCTTCTTATCTGATGATGCCTCCTCTAATCAATATGCGCTATAAAAATATTTGATTTCATGATGTAGTTTGCATGATGAAATGAATTCAATCAATAGTTGAAAAGCTTTTTTGATAAAAAAATGGAAAGTAGAAGAACGCTGAATCTCGTTCTATGCTATGTTCTAACTCTTTGTATGTGATTCCGGTTGAAGTTGATTTTCTTACCCATAATCAAGATCATAGGGCCTGCAATGGCAATGGCGCCACCTACCAGTTGATACCCCATTGGAAATCTTCCAAAGAATAAATAAGCACCTATAAGGACAAAAAGTGCTGTAGTACTTTGTATTATTGCTGATCGAGAAGCCTCAAGATATTTGAGGGCATTATATTGGCTTAAAGAAGTTAGGAATGGTCCGAGGAAAGATCCAATCGTTATATTAATCAATGCTTTAGTTGGTATCGCAAAGCCCTGTCCTAAAATTTCCAACATGATCAGGGCTGCAATTAATAAAAAAATGGCACGGCTTATGGCTAAAATGGTAGGTGTAATATTTTGAATATGCAGTTTTACTGTAATGGTTCGTACCCCATAAAAAATTGTTGAAATGAGCATTAACCCTGCGCTACTTTTAAAATACGACTCAACCGAAACGTCTTTATGATAACTGATGACCAGTACTCCAATTATTGTAAGCAAAATACCCAACACTTCGATAAATGTAAATCGTTCTTTTAATAGAATGACCCCCATAAGGGTGACAAAAATATACTCCATATTCCGGAGGAATGATGGAATTGCGGGATTTACAGAGACTGAGATTGCTGCATAAAATGTACCGGTTGCAATAATTTCAATAAAGCCTATCAGGATCAGTACCTTGATCGTTTTAGGTGTAAGTATATGAAACTGACGGTGCTCGGCTGAGCGAAGGGTAAATAAGGTATTCCAAACAATGGCCATTGCAAACCAGTAAACGCCAAATTGAGCCAAACTGATTTGATTAAAAGCTGCTTTGCTAAATATGTAAACAGTTGAACCACCAATGGTAGCTAGTAATGCAAAGGCATATCCCTTAAGTTGGGGTTTTATGGGCATAGTCGAAAATAAGGTCGATAAAATTAACTATTTTACAACCAGCTTTAACATATTACAAAAAAGTATTAACAAAGATTAAGCATGGATGTCTGCCTTAATCCTGGTAAAATATTCTTATTTAAAAAACTAATTATAGGACTCCATCATTTCCTCACTTTCCGACAATAAATGTCCTGCACATTCCGACATATTGCAATTCCCCCACATTTCAAGCTTTTCATGAACATTTTTATATTTCAAAGGAATTGGATGGGTGCCAAGTACAACTTTTGTTTTATATTTTACCTCAATAAAATGTTTGAAATCGTTGATATAAGGACAAGGTGGATATCCAACAACCAAACCGGTTGCAAGATGGATAGCATCAGCCCCATTTTTGATCATTTCTTCGGGAACATATTCCACATTACCGCCCGGACAACCGCCACATGTCGAATATCCGACCACTTCCAATGGCTCATCCTTTGAATAGATTGAAAATGCACCTTCTCGGTTTTGTACTGATCTAAAACATTTACCGCCCCCACATGTCTGGTAGCGATCGCAAATAATAATGCCAACTTTCATTTGATATATTTTTATAGGTTATTAGGTATTGTTTCTGGTTTCTGGTTTCTGGTTTCTGGTTTCTGGTTTCTGGTTGCCCTGCCTGCGGCAGGCAGGTGGTTGCTGGTTTCTACATTCTACATTCTGCATTCTACATTCTATTTATTTTAGTGATGTTCACACTGATGATCGTCCGATCCATGATGTGCATGATGCGCACAACTTTTGCCACTATCGCTAAGCATACCACTCAAATAACTACTTACAACTTCATCCACTTTCCCTTCACAACCTCTTAATACCTCTATATTAGATGATTGAAGCACATTAACTGCCCCCACCCCCATATTACCGGCCAACATTAAATATACTCCTTTTTCTGCAAGTAAAGGTGCAATATTCGATTTACATCCACAACCCTGTGGAGCGGCATATAATTCTTTATCAATAATTTCGCTTTTTTCATTTACTGTGAAAATTGAATAATACTCACAATGACCAAAGTGTGCATCAACAATGTCATTTCTGGTTGGAACTGCAATTTTTTTCATTTTTAAAGCCTTTTATTTGTTAAACATTTTTCCACTTTTCAGTCTTTTCCCTTTTCCTTCACTATTATCTTCTGCTTTTCTTTTCATTCCCTTACCAACACCAAATTCAAATTCGTTTTCTTCATCCTTTTTACATTTCCCAAGTTTTCTTCCTGTTTTAGGACCTTTATTTTCAGGGCCCTTATGATCCAGATGTGCCATTTTAAGTATTGTTTTGATGATTAATTTTAATAGCCTTTCCATGAATTAGTGCTTCTGCAATTTTTTGATGGGCACCGCTAATTATTCGTCCAAATGTTTGTCGGCTCACCATCATTTTTTCAGCTGCTTTATCCTGATATAAACCTTCCAAATCTGCTAATCGAATGGCTTCCAATTCATCAAGCTCGAGAGTAACTTCAGTGATTGTTCGTAAAGGTATCCCTGTCGGTTTGTAATAAGTAACAAATGGCTCAGTTTCAATGTATCGCTTGCACTTTGTTCTGGGCATAAGATTTATATTATTTTACAAATATAAGCATATGCCCAATATAAAAATTAGATATACGTGATTATTTTGAAAGATTTCACAATGACTATTTTTATTTATGTTAACTCAACAGCTACGAGTCGCTTGGTATTTCTCGAATCTTCTATTCGATTAAAAATAGTTTGCATTACTTTTGTGTAGAGTTCATCTTTTAAAACAAAGTCTTCAATATCTGCATCTATATTTGGATTATCATTTACTTCGATGACATAAACCTTATCCCCTACTTCCTTCAAGTCAACCCCATACAATCCATCGCCCATTAAGGCGGCTGCCTTTAAAGCAACCTTCAATACGTTTTCAGGTACCATTGAAATTGAGACAGTTTCGGCTTCTCCTGTACCCTCATCTTTTGATGCTTTCCAATTATAGATCTGCCAATGATCTTTGGCCATAAAATATTTACAGGCGAACAATGGCACTTGATCTAAAATGCCGATTCGCCAATCGAATTCAGAATAAAGGAATTCTTGTGCTATAATTAAATCCGACTTCTGAAATAATTTTTGCACAGATTCAACCATCTCTGCCGCATTGGTTACTTTGGTAACTCCCAGTGAAAATGCACTATCAGGCTGTTTCAGTACCAAAGGGAAAGTAAATAATTCGGCATTTGCCAAATTAAAAACTCCTTTTGTTAACATTTCTGTTCGAGGAGTGGCAATTTTATTCTGCTTCATCCTTTCATTCAAGTATACCTTATTGGCACAGCGTAATATTGACCATGGATCGTCGATCACAACCAATCCTTCAGCATATGCACGGCGTGAAAACTGATAAGTATGATCATTTACGCTTGTAGTTTCACGAATAAAAAGTGCATCATATTCACAAATATCATGATAATCATCCTTTGTAATAAAATCGACATAAAAACCGATTTTATTGGCAGCTTCTTTAAACGATTTCAAAGCTAATGGACATGATGGAGGATTCGGTTCATTCGGATTGATAAGAATGGCCAAATCATATTTATAATGTTTCAACCGGGGTTTTTGAAATCTTTTTTTTGAGAAGTATGTATTCGCAAAAGATTGAATTTGTTCATGTTCAACATCTTTTATTTTTTCCAGACTTAAAGGGGATATTTTTTTAATCAACCACTTATCAGTTTTAACAAAACTCACTTCCAAAATTGGTGACTCAAATAACTGATACAATTTATACCCTAATATTTTAAAAGCAGATTCAGTAGTTTGTCCAAAATAGATTTTTAAGCTAAACTCTTTCTCATTTACTTTTGCTAAAGCTGCCTGTACTATTTCATCAATATCATTTGCTATGGATCGTATAACCGATAGATTCTTAAAATCGCGCATTGTAGTAACACTGGGAATAGCCCTATGATCGCGGGCCGAAGCAAGTAGTGAAACATAATACCCGAGGCTTTGATAGCGATATGAATTGCTAAGATTGAATACCCTTAATTTCATGTTCGTTTGAAATTCAGGGTCGGCAATATAACTCTTTGAAGACACGATCCTTACGCCATCAAGTTTTAGCTTCCAATCGGAAGTTCTATCAACAACAATTAAATTTGAAATTGTAGATCGAACTTTAGGTCTTGACAAAGTAAAAATCATTCGAACTGCATCCTCGCCTTTCGAATAGTAATCTTTCTGAATATCTTTAGGTTTAAAACCAAAACGTTTGTACCATCCAATCAGCCTTTCGTCTTTAGAATGAGCTTCTAAAGAAACCTTGACACAACCCTTTGCCAGTGCAATATTGCAGGCATGGGTCAATAATTTCCGACCTATTCCCTTTCCTTGAAAAGCAGGAAGAACTGCAAGCGAGTATATTCTTAATGTATGTGAACGCAAATGAAGTATCAATGCCCCTACTTCATTATTACCTTTTCCATTTTTTATCTCAGCTATCCATACTTCCTGAAACGGACTGGTCAAACTATGGTGAAGATTTCGTCGGGAGCTTTGTTGAAACTTTTTAAAACAGGCTTTTTCGATATTATCAAGTAAATCAAGATCATTTATCTCTGATCTTCTGAGAATTACAGTCATTTTTAGTTTTTTAGTAGAGAGTATAAAAGTAATGGTTTTTTAATACGCAATGAGAGCCCATTACGAAAAAACAAACAAAGCGGTTTTTCAAGGTGCAAATTATAGTACGACCAGCTTATTTTTTATAGCGTACGACATCATGCCAATCGTGTTTTTACAGCCCATTTTTGAAAGCAGGTTTGATTTATGTCCAACGATGGTACGTTCACTCACAAATAAAATATCAGCAATTTCCTGATTGCTCAAACCCTCACAAACCAATTGTAATATTTCTTTTTCGCGACGGGTAAGTTTAACAACATCAGATTTTGGCTTATCGTCTTTTACAATTTGTTTAGTAAAGAAATCAAACAATTCTTCGGAGTAATAGTTCCCACCATTTAACACTGTTTGTATGGCCTTATCAAGGGTTTCCTTATTGATGTTTTTAATCAAAAAACCTTTAACACCAGCATCGATCATACTTTGGATGTATTCATCTTCATTAAACATGGTAAGTGCAATAATTTTCAAATCAGGCTTAATTTTCAATGCATTAATTGTTGCATCAATGCCATTCATGATAGGCATTTCGATGTCCATTAAAACGATATCCGGCTCATTTTCTTTAAGCAAGTTCAGAAAATCTGCACCATTCGAAGCTTCGGCAATCACCTTGGTATACTTCAGTTTGCCAAGCACCATTTTTAATCCGTTCCGAAAAATTTCGTGATCGTCAACTACAAATACTTTAACAGTTTCATTCATAATTATAAATCTATATTAACCCTAATTTGAAATCCATTATCCGGAAAGCTTATAAAATGATAGTCGCCATTGATCGATTTAATGCGGCTGATAATATTTTTGAGTCCCATTCCTAAATGTTCCGAATTCATAATTTTATCAATATCAAAACCAATCCCGTCATCTTTAAAACTCATGATAATTTTATTACGGCTTTTCTCCAATTCAATATTGATATTTTTAGCATTTGCATGCTTTAGTGTATTGGTAATAAGTTCTGTAATTACCCTAAATAAGATAAGTTCTAAATTTTGATCTAATCGATCGGAAATGTGTTTTGACTCTAATTGAATATTGATTTTATTCGTTTTATTTACTTTATCACAAAAAGACTCGAGTGCCTTAATCAACCCATATTTATGAATTACCCGAGGCATAAGGTTATTGGATATGGTGCGAATTGAAATGATCGCTTCATCCAGAATCTCATTGGTTTGATTAACAAAATCAGTACGTTCTTCAGTTTCGAGGTTTGGTGATTTTAATTCATTTACGTACAATTTTATGGTTGATAAAAGCGGTCCGACACTATCGTGCATGTCCTTTGCAAATCTTTCCCGCTCCCGTTCCTCAGTTCGGATAACCGTACTTAATATTTCCCTTTCGGTTTCTTTTCGAGTTCCAATATTTCGGACTACACTCAAAATCAATTTTTCATTGTTATAATCTAAAACCCTTGAAGTCGCCTCAACAGGAATGATCTTACCATCCTTTGCCATATGTTCCGACTCAAAGGTATATGTTCCAAGTTCATATATCTTTTTTCGGTTTTCTGATACCAATGTTGCATACTTTTGAGATTTGATCTCACTCATTTTTTTAGAAAGTAATTCTTCACGGGTATATCCTAATGTATTGCAACTTGCCTGATTTACTTCAACAATATTTTCATTCGTGTCGGTCACAAAAATATCGTCTCCGGTACTATTAAACAACTTTTGAAACCGATCCTCCGACTGCTTTAATGCTTCCCTGGCATAAATAAGCTTTTTATTGGAAATATCTAATTGAACAAAGTATTTATAAATACGATCAGCCGTAAGAAAATATAAAAACGACAGCAAAATGATGATGATTATGATTGCTATAAGCGAAGAGGTGAGGATGGTATTACGGATAAAATTCCCGTTTTCCCTTTCAGCTTCGATTGAGGCTAAAATATAAATCTCAAAATCTTCATAATAATTTTTAGCGGCAATCTTTTCTTTTCCCAGAAAGTTGTATCGGATAATTTTTTGATTGGGATCCTGACTTTTAACGAACAACGTACTATCCTTCCAATTCTCACCTTCAATAGATGGATGTATCAACATCAATCCACTCCTGTCAAAAACAAATGGATAGCCTGTTTTTCCAATTTTCAAACTATAAAGGATTTCTCTTAATTTTGGCAGATCTTTTTCCCTGTCGCCAACATATAAAATCCCAACTATTTGATTTTTTATAACAATCGGTTCATAGGCAGTAATATACCAATCATTAACCACAAAAGCACGACCAAAATAGGTCTCGCCTTTTTCTATTGCCTGAACCACAGGCGATGAATTAGGGATATAAGAATTTACAGCTCTGACACCATCTGCATTTTGAACATTGGTAGATACCCTGATATAACCACTATCGATTTTTTGAAAGATAGTCGCCGTGCCTCCGAGTAAATTTTTAATGCTATCAACAAATACAAAATTATTATTGAGCAATTCTCCATTCAATAACCACTTATTAATAAGTGCATTATGCACTGAACCGTTTTCCTGATTTATTGCATGAACACTTATCTTATCACCGGTAATTTTAAAGGTTTCATTATAAAAAAGGCTATGCGCCACTTTTAAATTGGTTTTTACCTTTTCCAGCTTTAATTGCCTTTCCCGTTCAAACATTTTAGTAATGGTTTTCACTTCCAATTCTAAATTGTTTTCAATTTGCAGATTGAATGTTTTGATTGAGCTATTGATGAATAGCAAAGTAGCCACTGCGATAATAAATATGATAATGAAAGCAATTGGAAAGAAAAGCCTTAACTTAAGAGGTATAATTGATTTGAACCTTCCCATTTTAATAATTTTTGTTCAGGAAACATACCTCAAATTTACGAATTTATCTGTTTACAAAACGCAGCGAATCACCGGACTCTTCATAAGCAACAACACAATTTGCTTTTTCAATGGTTTGAACCGAATAATTTAACTCATCTTCAATACTTAAGCCTGATCCTGGTTTGTCTTTATACAGATGATAATTGGATTTATATTTCACCGGGGTGATATTTGGCATGATTACATTAGCTCCAACTTCTAAACCACTGCGTTTACCACGAGGGTCAATGGCCTGCAAAGCAGTTGTTGATGCAATATTGATATCTTTCATAACAATGCGTAAAACAGCAATCATTTTAAGTCCTAATTGATAACGTGCCTGTAATGGAAGTAAAGATTGTCTATGGCTGTATAATGGGGTGTTTTCATGTTCAATAAATGGCCCCATTCCGCACATGTCGATATCAATATCGCGCATAAAAATTATATCATCGGCCAAATCTTCAATGGTTTGGTAGGGAAGACCTATCATTACTCCCGTGCCTGTTTGAAACCCTATCTTTTTCAGGTTATTTAAAGCATCAATTCTATTCTGATAATTATGAATACCATTGTCGGGGTGAATTTTTTTATACAATTCCTGATTGGAAGTTTCAATCCTCAACAAATAACGCTCGGCACCTGCATCGAACCATTTTTGATAAACTTCGGGTTTTTGTTCTCCACAAGATAAAGTGATGCGCATTTTTCCGTTGGAACGGGATTTAATTATTTTGATAAGCTCCAATATTTTATCGGTAAATGCATCTGATTGTAATTCGCCACTTTGCACGACCATTGAACCCAATCGATTTTGAACAGCAAAATTACATGCCTCAGCTATCTCCTGCGGAGTAACTTCATAACGGCAAAAATAATGGTTTGACGATCGGATACCGCAATAATAACAATCCTTTTTACAAATATTTGAATACTCGATCAACCCTCTCAAATAAACCTTGTTTCCGACATTTTGATTTTTGACCATCGAGGCATATTCAAATAACAATTCCTTTTCCGCCCCGTAAGTGTTGAGAAGCATAAGAATGTCTTCTTTCTCAAGAAAAGATTTTTGAAGGATTTCCTTTAAACGATTATGTTTCATCTTGATAAAAAGGTTGAATAACTCTCTCAAAAATACCATTCACATAAGCAATCAGCATCCCATAATTAGTAATTGGAATATTTTTCCCCGATACGATTTGCAACCTGTTCAGGACTTGCTTGCGGGTTGCAACACAGCCACCACATTGAATAACCAAAGCATATTCAGTCAGATCTTCTAATGAGGCATTTAATCCAGATCGGAATTCGTAATGTAATTTTTTACCGGTATGCTTCTCCAACCAAACGGGTATTTTAAACCTTCCGATATCTTCACAACTTAACTGATGGGTGCATGATTCCAGGATCAATATTTTATCCTCATTTTGTAATTTATCGATTTGATTAGTTCCTTTGATGTAAACATCCAGATCGCCCTTTAATCGGGCAAAAAGAATACTAAAACTTGTTAATGGGATTTCTGCAGGAAGAACTGAATTTACATAATCGAAAACCTGACTATCGGTAACCGCCAACGCAGGTTTAATTCCAAGTTTCATAAAATATTCCAGTTCTGTTTCTTTCACCGACATGCAGATACAATCCTTGTCGAGCACATCGCGCCAGGCCATCACCTGAGGTAAAATCATTCTGCCATCAGGAGCTTCCGAGTCGATTGGTGTTACCAAAAGCACCACGTCTTTTGGTTTTAGGATTCCTTTGAATAAAGAAGGTTTTTGGTATGCCGTTTTTGGAATATTTCTTTTGATGGCTTCAATTACTTTTTCCTTATTCTCCTTATCAATGGCGCTAAAATCAAGCACTTCAGAGTTTAAGAAGAATTTAATCCGATCAAGCGTATCAAAATCAAGTTCCTCAATATCAGCTTTATTATGAATAATGATGGCCGGGATATTAAACGCTTTAAATTCATTCAACAGTTCAACTTCGTCATCACCAAAAGTGTTTTTTGCAATGATTAAAATGGCCAGATCGATGGTTTTAATCACCTCCCGTGTTTTCGCTACCCTTTTTGAGCCCAATTCGCCTGTATCGTCAATTCCGGCCGTATCGATCATTACAACAGGACCAACTCCAAAAATCTCAACCGATTTTTTTACAGGATCAGTGGTTGTACCTGACTGATCCGAAACAATCGCTACTTCCTGACCAATAATAGCATTTATAAATGAACTTTTCCCATTGTTCCTTCTTCCAAAAATACCTATATGCGGTTTTAAATCTGTTCCTTTGCTCATGGCTTTATAAGCTAAAAATATAAATCGCGTTCCCCGTTTTTTATTCTCTGTAAACGAGCATGTACTTCGTCGATGTCCTGAAACCCTTCCAAATCAAGCATGCTTTTTTCTATAAGCGTCCATCCTCTCTCAGCAGTTTTAGGAGGTGCATAGTCCATCAGGTATTCTGCCAGGGTTAGTAAAGCATTCGATGAACAATACCTTTTGATAAAACCGGGTACCGAAAACTCCATAAAATGCTCTCCTGTTCTACCCAATCGGTAACATGCCGTGCAGAATGAAGGCAGGTAATCCTGATCAATTAATTCTTCGATAACGTCATTTAACGAACGATTGTCGTTAATTTGAAACTGCTCCTTCTTAAGTTCCTGGTTCTTCTGAAATTTTTCAGCATAGGCTCCAATTTCAATTTTTGTTCCTGCATCAATTTGCGAACAACCATATTGCAATACTTCTCTTCTAATTTCGGCCGTTTCCCTGGCTGTTAAAATCATTCCTGTATAAGGAACTGCCAATCGGAGAATGGCAATGATCCGGGTAAATTCCTCATCACTTACTAAATACCGATCATCGACATCAAGATTTAGCGCTTTTTGCAAACGGGGAAAGGAGAGCGTATGTGGCCCAATATTATAACAGGCTTCCAGATGATTGGTGTGCCTAACCAAAGCCAAAACCTCATATTTCCAATCATACAAACCAAATAAAACACCAATCCCAACATCATCAATTCCGGCTTCCATGGCACGATCTAGGGATGTGATCCGATAGTTAAAATCTGCTTTTTTTCCGGATAGATGATATTTTTTATATGCTTCAGGATGATAAGTTTCCTGAAAAATCTGATAAGTTCCGATTCCTGATTCTTTGACTGTTTTAAAATCTTCAATTTCCATAGGTGCAGCATTGATATTCACCCTGCGGATTTCACCATTTCCTGATCGTATGGCATATACCTTTCGAACGGTATCGGCAATGTATTGTGCATTATATTTTTGATGTTCACCAAAAACCAAAATGAGTCGTTTTTGACCATTTTGTTCTAAAGCAACTACATTTTCGTGCAATTCCTGATCATTAAGGGTTTTTCGTTCAGCATTGCTGTTCGATGCCCTAAATCCACAATATTTACAATTATTATTGCAAAGATTACCGACATAAAGAGGTGCAAATAAAACAATCCGGTTTCCATAAACATTGCGTTTAAGGGTCTTCGCCCCTTCCTTAATCATTTCAATTTGTTCAGGATCTGTAGCTTTTACCAGCAAGGCAACTTCCTCTAAATTTAATCGCTCTTTGTTTAATGACTTTAAAATCACTTGCCTAACCATTTCAGTTGTTGGTTTGGCCCGATCTAAATAATCATTTATTTCTTCGGGATCAATGAAATCAACCATTGATTCATCCTTGATGTTATATTTTTGTGGCTTAAAGATCATCTTATTAGTCTTTATTTAAGCGGTAAGACTACCGTGAATTTACTTCCCACATCGGGAGTACTATCGACATTAATGGTACCTCCATTTAGTTCCACCATTTTTTTAGTTATTGAGAGTCCCAATCCACTTCCGGTCACATTTTTGGTTTTTGAGTTTTTAATTCTCACAAACTCCTGAAACAGTTTTTCCATATCCTCCGAACTCATACCTATTCCGGTATCTTCAATGATTATCTTAACGCTCTTCTCATCTTTTAAAATATTTAAAAAAACCTTCCCTTCGTCTTTATTATATTTTATTGCATTCGATAAAAGGTTATTCAATATTATTTCCAACTCATCTTTATCAGATGATATGTACATATTCTCCTCTGCATTCAAATAAACCTTTACCTGCTTTTGAATTGCAAGAGGTTCAATGGTATCCATCGCCATTTTAGCGACTTCATAAATATCAACCTGATTGATGGTCCTGGATTTTTTCCCTGACTCAAGCTTAGTCAAATCAAGTAAATCAAGGATTAGCGTCCGCATTCCTTTTAGTCGTTCAATCGAACGATCAATCATAATGGCATAATCATCAATATTATCTCCTACTTGCTTTTCCTGCATTATTTTCAAATAACCTTCGATGGCATTAATAGGCGATTTTAATTCGTGTGAAAGCACCGAAAGAAACTGAAAGCGGATTTGTTTTCCCTCCTTATTCATTTTCCGGGTCATCCGCTTTAAATACAGTTGCTTGGTTATGCTTTCGATAGCAGTTTTAAGTTCCTGGGGTGTAAAAGGTTTTGGTACGAAATTGTATGCTCCGATATTTGTTGCTTTAACGGCCAAATCGAGTGAAGCATAGCTGGTGATCATCATTACCAATGCATCGTACTGAATTTTGCGGATATACTCCAACACTTCAATACCGTTAATACCCGGAAGCTGATTATCGAGTAAAATGATATCGATATTTTGCGATTCAATAATCTCAATCGCCATTTCACCTGTCTCGGCATCGATTAATTCAAATGCGAAATCTTCTTCCATGAAAGGATAACTGACCGTGAAATTGCGCATGATCCTCCCGATTCCTGAACGAATTCCGGGTTCGTCGTCAACTACCAATACCTTTAAAATTTCCATTTTTAGAGCTTTAGAAGTTTATTAATTTCCCTGTGAAGTTGATCCAATCTTAATCCTTTTTCAAGATAAAGATCAGCTTTAATCCAGGTTTTATCCTCTTTCGATTCCAGACCAAAGATCATCCCTGTTTCAGCAGTAACGGCACTTGCAATAATAACAGGTACATCGGGGTATTTTTGTTTTATTTTATGACCAAGAATAAATCCGCTATCCATATTCTCCATCATTAAATCAATAATTGCCATATCAGGCTTAGTAGTTTCAAGAACTTTAATTCCTTGATTTTGACCTTCAGCGGTTATAACATTAAATCCAAACTTTTCAATCTGGAGTTTCATCTGAAACAGATAATCGCTATCATCATCAACTACTAATATTGTTTTTCGTATGTCGCTTTTCATTTTTTTATTTTTTTAAGTTGTTCGATTCAAGATTCAGATTTTAGTTTGCTGGTTACTGGTTGCTGGTTACTGGTTGCTGGTTACTGGTTACTTGATACTTGTTACCCTGCCTGCGGCAGGCAGGTTGTTACTTATTACTTATTACTTATTACTTGTGTCTTCTGTATTCTGTCTTCTTGATTAAAACCCTAAAATTTAGGAACATCTATTATAAATGAAGTACCCGTTTGTCCTTTACTCTTATCCGTATTTGACACCACATTAATTTGGCCCCTATGCATTTTAACAATTCCATATACCAACGGTAATCCTAGTCCGGTGCCTTTCCCCAATGCTTTTGTTGTAAAAAACGGAGTATAAAGTTTATCCATGTTCTCCTGCGGAATACCAACCCCCGTATCGGAAATTATAATTTTAAAATTTGACTCGGTATCAGTAATATCGATGCTTAGAATACCTCCGTTTGGCATGGCTTCTATGGCATTTTTCTCCAGATTGGTTAAAACCTGCATCATCTGATCCTGATCGATCATTACCAGTGAATCAGTCAGATTTGTTTTTACTTCCAATTCAATATTTGATGGTAAAACAATAGATTCAGTGCTGTGAATTACAAATTTTTCGAGATTTGTTTCAACCTTTTTAACCTGGCTTTTGCGGGCAAAATTCAACAAGCCGCCTACTATTTTTTTGCATCGCTCTGTTTGGTCAACAATCAATTCCAAATCCTTAAACATTGGATTATCAGGAGTTGTTTCTTCCTTCAGGATATTGCTGTACATGGTAATGACCCCCAAAGGATTGTTCAATTCGTGGGCAATACCGGCCGACAATTGGCCCATATGCGCAAGTTTTTCCGATTGTTTAAGTGCTATACGCGCATTGTCAAGATTTTCGTTCGAAATATTTAAATCTTCGATTGATTTATGCAATTTTTCAATGCTATATGGCAAACACATTTCAGTTTCGGCATATCCCTGAACAATAGCTACCGCGTGTTCTATGCACGTATCATATCCACAGGTTCCGCAATTCAGATAATCAGAAGCCTTTCTCTTACCCATGCTTAATAGCACTTTCTCGATAGATTTCTGATCGGGTCTGGCTACTCTTCGATCGTTTGAAGTGAAATTTTGTGACAAGTCGAGATGGCTGTACTTTTTAATATAGCCCTCCCACTCTTCCTGATCAAACACTTCCAGCTTTTGTTTTACATAATTGCTGATTTGGCTTCTTTTGAAATATCGCTTATCCTTATTGGTCATACCCGGGCCCATGATGCATCCTTTGCAGCATAGCAATTCCATGTATTTACAATCAATTTCCCCACTTTCAAATTCTTTGATAATTTCCTTGAAGTTATCCTTACCTGAAGCAGTAATAATTTTTCCATTCACCAAATCATCACTTTTATCAATAGATTGAATTAAACCCCTGGAAACAGGAAATACAGCTCCTCTGGAAGCTCTGGGCGGATCAAAATCGCAACGATCGGTTTTTTGCGGCACGATTTGATATTTCTCAAATAATTCCCTAAGCTCTTTAAACGTGATGGCTTCATCAACCTCATTTGATTCTGCTTTTTTGGCGATGCAGGGCCCGATAAAAACAACCTTCACATCTTTTCCATATTCTTCATGAATCACCCTTGTTATTGCAACCATTGGCGATGCTATCGGCGATAGATTTTTGACCAAATCGGGATGATAATGTTCAATATAATAAACAATAGATGGACAGTCAGAGGAAATGTAGGGTGTAGGGTCATCGCTTTCTATCATCTGACGATATTCACATGCAATCAAATCGGCTCCAAAAGCAACTTCCACGACTTTTAAAAAACCCAATCTTTTAATCATTCTAACCAAACACTGATAATCCTTAATATCAGAAAACTCGGCCGGAAAGCTTGGAGCTATACATGCGATGACCCTTTCATCGGAATTAAGCAATTGTTCAACCTCGCTTTTTGAGTCAAGAAAAACTTTCGCTCCCTGACTGCACACCTTCACACAATTGCCACACCCGATGCACCTTTCATTTATTACTTCTGCCTGCCCATTATTAATCTTTATTGCCTTAACCGGGCATTCACGCACGCAGGTATAGCACACACGGCATTTGTCTTTTACCGTGATAACCAGCTTATTTCGTTCTGCGTGTCCCATATTGACTGTCATTATTTTAACACATTTCTTTTAGTGTACTTAGTATGTAAGAGATGGTGACTTTTATTTCCCAATGGCTCTTCCAAATAGTTTTCGTACAAAGCAATCACTTCAGGGTTTTTATGAGATACCCTTATCATTGCATCATTATCAATCGAGTAAATAGATTGCATTCTTGCCCTGATTGCTTCTTCAGAGGCGCCAATATGTTGACCTCCTCCATTGATGCAACCTCCTGGGCAAGCCATCACTTCAATAAAATGAATGTCATTTTTTCCTGCTTTAATTTCATCAAGAAGTTTGGCTGCATTTGCCAATCCATTCACCACGGCTACACCAATCTCAAGTTCACCAATCTTTATTTTTGCTTCTTTACGACCTTTAAGTCCTCTTATTTCAGGTATTTTAAGATCGGCTAATTCTTTACCGGTGATTTTAAAATAAGCTGTTCGGATTGCTGCTTCCATTACCCCTCCCGATGCGCCAAACAGTTTTCCGGCCGAACTCATGAAACCATGAGGTGAATCGGCTTGTTCAGGCTCAATATTATGCACATCAACACCCATCATTCGAATAAAATCGCCTAACTCACGGGTAGTAATTACGGCATCCACATCGGTTATTCCATGCTGGGTCATTTCTTCTCTCTGTGCTTCAAACTTTTTGGCAGTACACGGCATGATTGAAACAGAGTAAATATTTTCAGGTTTAATTCCTTCGCTTTCTGCCCAATATGATTTGATAACCGCTCCTAACATTTGCTGTGGCGATTTACACGAAGAGATATTCGGTATCAGTTCAGGATAAAACTCTTCGGCATATTTGATCCAGGCAGGGCAACAGCTTGTTATCATTGGCATTACGCCACCGGTAGTAATCCGATCAATCAATTCGGCAGATTCTTCCATGATGGTTAAATCGGCTGAAAAGGTGGTATCAAAAACGCGATCGAAACCGATTTTTCGTAAAGCCGAATTTAAAATCCCGTTCAAATCTTTGCCTGCTTCCATATTAAATTCCTCGGCAATAGATACTGAAATAGCAGGTGCATATTGAATAACCACCGTTTTTTCAGGGTTTGCAAGTGCATCCTGAATTTCACCAAAGTGATTTTTTTCGGATAATGCACCCGTTGGGCAAACCAAAATACACTGACCACAATTCACACAACTTGAGGTATTCAACCCACGGTTAAAACTGGTTCCGATTACGGAGCGACTTCCTCTGTTAATAAAGTCAATTGCTGTAACGCCCATCATATCCTGGCAAACCCTGACACATCTGCCACATAAAATACATTTATCCGGATCCCTAACAATACTGGCGCTTGAGCGATCGATATTATAATTATTTTTTTTACCTCTGATTTTTCGTTCGCGAACCTGAAGTTCGTCGGCCAAAGTTTGGAGTTCACAATTCCTGTTTCGAACGCAATACAAACAATCGTCGGGATGATTTGAAAGCAACAATTCAACGATAGTTTTACGCGATTCAATTACCCTTGGCGAATGCGTTAATATATTCATTCCCTGTTCGGAAGGATGAGAACAAGCAGTGATTAATTTACCCGACTTTTTGTTTTCAACTACACACATTCGGCAAGCACCGGATGGCATTGAATTTTTCAGATGGCACAATGTTGGAACCTTAATACCATTTCTGTTTAATGTTTCCAAAAGCAGTTCTCCCTCTTGTGCCTCCAGCATTTTATTATTTACTTCTATTAAGAAACTCATCTCCTTAGTATTAAAAATTAAACGACGCTAATCGCATTAAACTTACAAACCTCTTCACATGATCCACATCCAATACATTTATCTTCAACGATAAAATGCGGTGTTTTTTTGGCTCCGATAATGGCTCCTGTAGGGCATTTCTTCGAACAAACAGTACATCCCGTACAAACATCTACATCAATTTTGAAAGTCCTCAGATTAGTACAAATCCCGGCCGGGCATTTTCGATCATAAATATGTGCATCATATTCGTCCCGAAACCAAAGGAGTGTGCTCAATACCGGATTTGGAGCTGATTGTCCCAATCCACATAAGGAAGTATCTTTAATGACCCTTGCCAATTTTTCAAGCTGCATGATCCCTTTAAATCGTTCGAGTGCCTCATTATTGGTTTGGCTATGGGGCTTATTGGTGATACTTTCAAGAATCTCAAGCATACGTTTGGTTCCTTCCCTGCATGGGATGCACTTTCCACAACTTTCACGTTGAATAAAATCCATAAAGAATTTAGCCACATCAACCATACAGGTATCTTCATCCATTACAACAAGTCCGCCTGAACCCATCATAGCACCCACAGCTAATAATGAATCGTAATCTATTTGAATATCCAGATTCTGCTCAGTAATACATCCCCCTGATGGACCTCCGATTTGAACGGCTTTGAATTTCTTACCATCTTTAATGCCTCCGGCAATTTTGAATAAAATATCACGAATGGTAGTTCCCATTGGCACTTCGATCAAACCGGTCAACGTGATTTTTCCGGAGAGTGCAAAAACTTTTGTTCCTTTACTTTTTTCGGTTCCAATCGAAGCAAACCATTCTTTGCCTTTTTCAATTATTTCAGGGACATTCGAAAGCGTTTCAACATTATTAATAACAGTTGGTTTACCAAATAATCCACTGGTGGTCGGGAATGGGGGCCGAGGCTTTGGCATTCCTCTTTTACCTTCAATACTCTGCATTAGGGCAGTTTCTTCTCCACAAACAAATGCCCCTGCACCCATTTTAACCTTAATTTCAAAATCTACACCCGTGCCAAAAATATTTTTTCCAACCAAACCATAATCTTTGGCTTGCTGAATGGCCAGATACAATCGCTCAATAGCCAATGGGTATTCGGCCCTGATATAGATGTATGCCTTTGTAGCTCCAATTCCGAAAGCTGCAATGGCCATTCCTTCAATTAATTTATGCGGATCCCCTTCGATAACTGCGCGATCCATAAATGCGCCCGGATCACCTTCATCTGCATTGCAGATCAAATATTTTTGATCACTGATTTCTTTATTAGCAAATTTCCATTTCATTCCCGAAGGAAATCCCCCTCCTCCTCTGCCTCGCAAACCGCTGTCGAGAATAAGTTGGCACACTTCTGCCGGATTATATATGCTGATGGTTTTTACAAAACTTTTATATCCGCCTTTGGCGATATACTCTTCGATGCTGACCGGATCAATAATTCCGCAATTCTTCAAAACCAATCTTTGCTGGTTCGCAAAAAATGGATGTTTGTTAATATCAACTACACCTTCCCAGATTCTGCTATCCGGTAGTATAAACTGACCAATTGGCTTTTCACCGGGAAGTTCGAGTTTAAAAATGGCATCAAGTAATGCATCAACTTTATCCTCGGTAATCGCTTCGAAAGATATACGGTTATGCCCCGGTAATTGAACATCCATAATAGGTTCTGATGAACATAAACCAATACAACCGGTTTTAACGATACGCGCCTCAATGTTTTTATCTGCTAAATATTGTCTTGTTTTATGGATGGTTTTATCGGCACCTGCTCCTAAACCGCAAGTTCCGGCACCAATATAGATGATTGGTTTATCAATAGTTTCATTTTTGTAAAACGACAACTTTTTAAGCGTTTCCTTATCTTTCGAATTATTGGAATAATCCCGTAAAACTTCATTTATGAAAAATTCCTTAACTGTATTTTCAGTGCCTTCCATGATTTATTCGCTTAAATTCCTATAATTATCAATAATTTCAACAATTGACTGATTTGTGACTTTTGCATGAAAATTTCCATTGATGCAGATTACCGGAGCCAATCCGCAAGCACCGATACATGCCACCACTTCTATACTGAACACTCCATCTTTTGTGGTTTCTCCGGCTTTTGTTTTTAATGTTTTTTCCAGAATTTCCAGAACAGATGCAGAACCCAAAACGTGACAAGCCGTTCCCCTGCATATTTGAATATGATATTTGCCAGTAGCATTAAACCTGAATTGGTTATAAAAGGTAGCTACGCCATATATTTTACTCGTTGGCAAATGAAGATACTTGCCTACCTCAATAATTGAATCTTCTGATAAAAATCCCTCTTCGTTTTGGATGTCCTGTAAAACAGGAATAAGATTTTCTCTCCCTGATTCCTGATATTTTGAAAATATATCTTTCCTACTCATCTTATCTGCATTAAGTTTTATTAATGATTGAAAGTTTTTGAAGGATTTTGAGCGCCTGCCTGCCATTCCTTCGGCAGGTAAACCGTCAGGCAGGAAGCCGAAACTCTATTTCGACCGCGCCCTTTTACCAATTCATCATTTGCTTTTATTCAAACTTTCATCATGAAAATAAATCCCCTTATTTTTTCATTAATTTATTTACTTCACTTACCAATTTAGTTCCATCAATAGGTTTGGTAAGGAATCCGCCAACAGGGAAAAACACTGAAGTTCCGTCATCGGTTTTATAATCGATACCTGCGCTGCCATCGGTAACATTTTTAACCAGCAGTACATTTAAATCTTTAAAATTTGAATCGCGACGAAACTCGCGGGCCATATCCTGAACACTGGCCTTAGTTGTGGTCAGAACATCAATAGATGTTTGGATAAGGAATGGGACATTTTTAAGATCAGGATTGTTCAGCATTTCATTTGCCAATTCAAATCCTTCGTAATGAGTTGTCATCATTACGTCCAATATGGCCATATCGGGTTTTTCGGTTCGAAGCAGTTCAAGTCCTTCTTCTTTTCCGGATGCGGAAATTACGGTATATCCTTCTTTTGTCAGGATGGTTTGGGCTACCGTGATTACATCAACGTCGTCGTCAACGATTAAAATCTTTTTGTTAGTTTTCATGACTCTTCTTTTTTATTGTTATTAATTGCAGGTTTTTTTTATTCGTTAGATTAATTAAATTTTATGGTGTAAAGGTATTTCGGATACGGTGGCCGAAACAGGGCGCAACGTACCGTTTTAATCAGCGACAAAGCAGCAGGTTTTTCAATTAAAAACCAGTAAAAAAAGGAAGGGTTTTGCGTAAAATTACGGGCTAATCTTATTCGGCGGGCTTATGGTTTTGTGTTTACCGGAGACCTTATCAACTAAGGATTAGGACTTATGATCCTGTTAAATCAGTATTTTTTAAACTATTAAGTTGAAATATTGATCTTTTATGTATATTTGATTTTCTCCCCGTTTAAAAATTAAAATCATGAAGATGATTGAAGAATTTATGATAGATATAAAACCACAAAAAGTAAACAATACTTGCAAATTTGGATGTTTTTGTGGAAGAAAGGTGAACATTTAACAGAGTTGGCGTGCATTTTTATAAACTGAACTGTGATGAATAAAAAAGTACTTATTGGAACATTAATTCTTGTAATCATAATCATTTCAATTTTTGGAACTATATGGACAAGAAAGTTTCTTGCGATTGATTCGTGTCTTGACAGTGGTGGAAGCTGGAATTATGAATTGAATAAGTGTGAAAATTATTATGACTTCAATTCTGTGATAATTACAGACTTTTATTGGCATACTGAATTTGACACAAATAGAAATTATGAATTCTTGGAAAAAGGCAAACTTTTAGACTCAGTTTCAAAGACACCTAGTGAATTAATTGAAATACTAAATAGAAGGACAGCAAAAAGCAAATTAGAATATATTGACCAATCGTCAGACACAATTAGAATTCGAATAATAGAAGACGAATATTTAGGTGAACAAATGGGTTCTACGGGTGCATTTTGTTTTCTTGGTGAAACAGTTTTTACATTGACAGAAAATAATTCAATTAAATATGTGAATATTGAAATGAATTATGGTTCGCATGCAAGTCCTGGAATATACAGCAGGAATGACTTTAAAGAATTAATGAAGAGATAAAAACGACATGCCAACAGCGGCTCAAAAGGGCATGCGGGGTGAAGAAAATCTCAAGCCTTTGTACTACTTTTATACATTATCAACGGCGGACTGGAAAGCAACACGAAAAACCCGCACGCATCTATGCCGCAACCTTTATCATACATTGTAAGTGCCGTAGTGCCAGCAAGATAAATTGGATAAGAATTGTATATTTGTACAAATTGAAAAACGATCTGACAATATAACCAATAAAACTCAGATAGAAGTTGAAAATAAGCTTATTTCGATAGTTAAACAAGACGAGCAAGATTATATCTGCCTGACAGATATGGTTAGAGATGAAGAAGAGACGAACCATATTCGCAATTGGATGAGGAATCGCAATACGGTAGAATTCATTGGATTATGGGAGCTTTGAATAACCCGAATTTTAAACCTGTCGAATTCGGCACCTTTAGAAAACAAGCCGGATTAAACAGTATCAATTTGACACCGAGAAAGTGGATTGAAACTATTGATGCAATCGGGTTAATTTCAAAATCAGGCAGATACGTAGGCACATATGCCCACAAAGGTGAAATGGCAAATCAGCGGATTGCAGATTGGCTGCCCTACGAATATAAACCTCAATAATATAATTTCCTAAAGATTCAGAAAAAGCAATAAGATGCCGAATATTTTGGTCGGGGGAAACAAATAATTATTTCGTCACCCCTGCGAGCCTTATTTTCCTTGCCTAATAGTCTTTCCAACTTATCATTTAAAAATTGTCTTAAAAAAGGGAAACTTACAGGGTTGAAAAGCAAATTTCAAACTCGACAAAGACAATAAATTTGAAAATGAATGAAAAAAAGTGACAGGAAAAACAAAATATTTCTTTTTTTGAGTACCTATATAAAAGTAAATGAAAGCTATTAGTTTGGGTGTGGATAATGTGTGAATGTTGTAAAATTTTACAATAGTTGTGTAACACTTTTCAGTTTATATGTGCTGACCTTTAACCTAATTATTCACAAATAGAATTTCACTTAAAGAAAATTATTATGGCAGAAATTAAAATTGAACAGAAAAAACAGGCATGGCCATGGATGATCGTAGGCCTTGTCATAGTTGCATTGCTTGTATATTTCCTGGTATTTAGTGATGACGGCAAAAATACAGAGGCAGTAACTGAAGCAGATCATATCACCAATACGAGTGAAACCGACCTCTTAGGGGTAAAAGAAAATAACGGCACTGTTGCGGCATATATAAATTTTGCAGAAAACAGTAAGGAAAAGATGAGTCTGGACCATGCATATACAAATGAAGCGCTATTAAAACTAATTGATGCTACAAATGCTATGGCCAATGAGGTTGGATATGAAGTTCGGGCAGATTTAGAAAAGGTAAAGGAATATGCAAATATGATTACAATAGATCCTTTTGAAACAACTCATGCGGATAACATTAGAAATGCGGTTGATATTTTAACCAATGTATTGCAAAATATCCAAAAGGCAAAATATCCAGGTTTGGCAGATGAAGTTGATGAATTAAAAAGTGCATCAGAATCAATAAAACCGGAAGTACTTACGCTTGATCAAAAGGATGCAGTTAAGAATTACTTTGCAAAGGCTTCTGACCTTCTTCAAAAAATGAATTGAATAATCTTTAAAAAATTAGAATGATGACAGATACAAACAAAAATCTTTTTAACCTGGCCGAATTATCCGGTTATAAAGTGGCCGAAAATTATAGTGATGTAAGAGGCTGGGATGTACAAGATGCAAATAACCGCACCATTGGAAAAGTGGATCATTTACTTGTAAATAAGATCGCCGAACGTGTGGTTTATCTCGATGTTGAAGTTGATGAAACATTAATAGAAGAGGGATTTAACACGTATCAAGATCGCGTAAGCGACGGTGTACACGAGTTTTTAAACAAGGATGGGGAAAATCACCTGATTATTCCCATCGGCATGGCAGTTATTGATAAGAAAAATAAATTAGTGAATACCAAGCAGATTGATGGTTCAACTTTTGCTAAAACCAAACGGTTCAAAAAAGGAGATGTTATTGATTTTGGGTACGAATTAAATGTAATTCGCCATTACAGGGGAGATCACACTATTCATAGTTCGAATACTGTTGATGGATTTTACGACCGCGAAGAGTTCAGAAATTCATTTCATAAGAGAGATGTGGAATAAATGAAAGCAAAAAGCGTATGCGTAGCTCGGGTAAAAATATGAAAATTATAGCAAACAATATCATTGTCAGCTACACAGACGAAGGATCGGACAATAACCCTGTTATTATTTTTATTCATGGCTTTCCACTGAATAAAGCGATGTGGAACAAGCAGGTCGGAGAATTAAAGGAAAATTACCGTGTAATTACCTATGACATTCGTGGGCATGGAAATTCCGATGCAGGTGATGAGGATTTCTCTATTGAGCTTTTTGTAATTGATCTGCTCAGTTTGATGGATGCCCTGAAGATTGATAAAACCATACTCTGTGGCTTTTCCATGGGCGGATACATTGCGTTAAACGCCATTGAAAACCATCCCGAGCGTTTTATTGCGCTTCTTTTATGTGATACAAATTGCACAGAAGATAAGCCCGAAGCAAAAGAAAAACGGATGAAGGCCATTGAAAGTATCAAGGAACAAGGATTGGAACAATATACGGAAGAAAGTCTGAAAAAACTTTTTGCTCCAATATCATTTTCAAAACATATAGAAGAAATAGCTATTGTGAGGGAAATGATCATGAAAACATCAAAACAATCACTCTACAAAACCTTGTATGCTTTAGCGGAACGTAAAGAAACCTGCTCTAAACTGCATCAAATAAAGGTGCCGGCACTTATTATGGTGGGAAAAGAAGATGAAATTACGCCTCCTGATATAGCCTTGTCGATGCATGAAAAAATAAAAGGTTCCACCATTCATATTATTGAACATGCCGGGCATTTAAGCAATATGGAAAATCCGAACCAATTCAATGAACAATTAAAGAAATTTTTAAAAAAATAATATAAACTATGGAATTGCTTACAAAAGAATTGATTCAGGAGCTCCTTTCAGTAGATCGGTCGCCCTGTCTTTCGCTATATATGTCAACGGACAAAACCCATCCTGAAAACCTTAAGAATCCTATCAGGTTTAAAAACCTGGTCAGTCAAATGGAGGAATCGTTGCTCCAAAAGTATTCAGTCAATGAGGTAGAGAGATACCTGGAGCCTTTGGAATCTCTTGTTAACGACAATAATATTTGGAATTATACTAAAGATGGACTGGCTGTTTTTAGTGCAAAAGGAATGTTTAAAGTTATAGGATTGCATAAATCGGTTGAAGAATTGGCAATTGTGGCCGATAGCTTCCATACCAAACCGCTCCGGCAATATTTGCAATCGCTTGATCATTTCCACGTTTTGGGTTTAACCCTTCATGATATTCGTCTTTTTGAAGGTAACCGTCACTCACTTACTGAAGTTGAACTCACTTCGGATACTCCAAAAACCATAACAGAAGCACTTGGTGGTGAATTGACCGAAAAACATTCGACAGTTGAATCGTATGGCGGCATCGGAGGTGAAAGTACGCCAATGCACCACGGTCAAGGTGGCAAAAAAGAAGAAACTGAAAAAGACGCTGAAAGATTTTTTCGTGTGGCTGCGAGCGCTATTTACGAACATCATTCGAAACCTTCAGGCTGGCCACTTATTCTTGCTGCTTTACCCGAACACCATAACCTTTTTCAAAAGGTAAATAAAAATCCTTTGTTGTTATCCAAAGGAATTGCAATAAATCCTTCATCAGTTTCACCGGATAAACTTGCAAAAATGGCCTGGGAAATAATGGAACCGGAGTATAGCCTGAAACTTGACACCCTGGTCGAGCGGTTTGAGCAGGCTAGAGCAAATGGCAAAGGTAGTGATAACTACAAGGAAGTTGCTGTGGCGGCAGTTGAGGGACGGGTTGATACACTAATTGTTGAAGCCGACCGGATTATTGCTGTCAGGGTAACAAATCTGGTGACAGGAAATACACAGAAAAAAGATATGAAAAATCCTAAAGTAGATGATCTGCTTGATGATATGGGAGAACTTGTAATAAAGATGGGGGGGCAAGTAATGGTACTTCCACCCGAAAAAATGCCTTCTGAGACAGGGCTGGCAGCAATATTTCGTTATTAATTAAATGAAAAGAAATGAAAATACAATTTAATACAGATAAAAATGTAACCGGGAATGAAGAACTTATTGCTTCGTCAAATTCCTTAATATCGGAAGAACTAAGCAGGTTCAGTCAACACATAACAAGGGTAGAAGTTCATCTCTCGGATGAGGATGGCAATAAAGACGGGTTAAACGATAAACGCTGCATGATGGAAGCCCGACTTGCAGGTATGAAACCAATCGCAGTTACCGACCATGCAAACACCCATGAGCAGGCTATTTTTGGCGCAATAGACAAATTGAAAACTTCTTTGGAAAAAATAACCGGACGTTTAAAAAATTATTAAAATGGAAAAGAAAAAATTATCAACAGCAAGCGGCAGGCCTTACACTGAGTTTGATAATTCGCAGTCTGTTGGCAACCGCGGACCCATTTTGTTACAGGATTATTTTCTTCACGAAGATATGGCGCATTTCAATCGGGAACGTATTCCTGAAAGAGTAGTTCACGCAAAAGGGACAGGTGCATTCGGCACCTTTATCGTAACCCATGACATCACCCGATACACTAAGGCGAAAATATTTTCAAAAATAGGCAAGCAAACAAAATTATTTGTCCGCTTTTCAATTGTTGGTGGTGAAAAAGGTGGTGCTGACAGTGAACGTGACCCTCGTGGTTTTGCGGTGAAGTTTTATACCGAAGACGGCAACTGGGATTTAGCGGGCAATAATACACCGGTATTTTTTATAAAGGACCCGAAAAAATTCTCTCACTTCATACACACGCAAAAGCGGGATCCCAAGACAAATTGTAAGAGCCCTACCATGATGTGGGATTATTTTAGTTTGAATCCCGAAAGTTTGCATCAGGTAATCATCCTGATGAGCGACAGAGGAACTCCGTTTTCCTATCGGCACATGCATGGTTTTGGTAGCCATACCTTTTCTCTTTTCAACAAAAACAATGAGCGGATTTGGGTAAAATTTCATTTTGTAACCTTACAGGGGGTGAAAAATTTCACTGCAAAAGAAGCCGATGAAATGAAAGGAATTGACCTTGATCAGGCACAACGGGATATGGTGGAAGCCATTGCCAAAAATGATTTTCCGAAATGGGCATTAAAAATTCAGGTAATGACCGACGAACAGGCTAAAACGTTTAAATGGAATCCGTTTGATATCACAAAAGTATGGTTCCACAAAGAATTTCCATTGATTGACGTGGGTATCATGGAATTGAATAAAATTCCGGAAAATTATTTTCGTGATGTAGAACAAGCTGCATTTGACCCGGCCCATGTTGTTGACGGCATTGGTTATTCACCCGATAAACTGCTGCAAGGACGATTGCTTTCTTATCCCGATGCACAGCGTTATCGCTTAGGGGTGAACTATGAGCAGATTCCTGTAAACCAATGTCCTTACGGACATTCAAATTACCAACGTGACGGACTTATGCAGGTTGGAGATAATGGAGGTGCCAATCCGAATTATCGCCCCAATAGTTTTGATGATATTGTTGTTGACGAAAGTTATAAAGAACCGCCTATGCAGATGGAATCGACTGTTGCCGATTGGTTTGACCGTAACGAAAACGATGATGATCATTTCACACAGCCGGGCTTGTTGTACAGCAAGGTTATGTGCGAAAAGAACAAGGAAAATCTTGTCGGCAATATTGTAGGTTCAATGAAAGGCATTTCCGGAAAAAAGAAAGATGAAATTATCAACAGACAACTGTCTCATTTCTTTCGTGCCGATCGTCAGTTAGGAATGGCCGTAGCAAAAGGATTGGGAGTTACTATTGACGATAAGAAATTGAATCATTTAAAGTAATATCAAAATAATTTAATATTCAACATAATGGAAAAATTAACTGAAAATTTAATTTCCGGTAAGGCCAGAGCAGAATACATTGAAGTTAAACCTAATGTTCGCCTTCATATTACAGATGCAGGTGAAGGCAGACCAATTGTTTTGATACACGGTTGGCCCTTAAGTGACGAAATGTATGAATACCAATACAATACTTTGATAAAAAATAACTTCAGGGCGATAGGTATTACCTTACGGGGTTTCGGCAAATCAGATAAACCCTACGGAGAATATGGTTACGACGTACATGCTTCGGATATTAAAGAGGTTTTATGTAAACTGGATGTAAAAAACGCTGTTTTGGTAGGTTTTTCGATGGGTGGTGCTATTGCGATCCGGTATGCTTCAGTGGACGATGGAGCTCATGTTTCCAGGTTGGTATTGGCGGGAGCAGCAGCCCCGATTTGGACACAACGCAACGATTTCAAATTCAACCTCCCTAAAAGTGCAGTTGATGAATTAATTGCATTGAACGATAAGGACAGGCCACAGTTATTGGCCAATTTTGGTAAGATTTTCTCTGCAACCGAAACTTCATTAAATGAAGGAATACGTAGTTGGTTAAATAACATTAATCTCAGTGCATCTTCTTATGCAACTGCCCAATGTTTAATTGCTTTACGTGATACCGACCTACGAAATGATATGAAGAAAATTAACATTCCAACTTTGATCATGCATGGCAAAAAAGATAAAATATGTTCTTTTGATTTAGCTGAACAGATGAAAGCCGGTATCAAAAATTCACACATTGTTGCCTTTGAAAAAAGCGGTCACAGCATGTTTTTGGAGGAAACCGACAAGTTTAATTCAGAGTTGATAAAATTTGCCAAAAAATAAGTCGCAAAACAGAATGTCATGGCAAAAAATTCAAAAAAGGGATCAATCTTAATAGAAGAATAATATGCTTCTGAATTCCGTCTTTCGCCGCTTATTTTAATCGGCGAAAGACGGAATTCTAATCCTCAATGCCAATTTCCTTCAAAAATGGCTTATTTGAGGATAATGGTAAACAATTAATTCTCGGAATTGAATAAACATAAAATTGTGTGAATAATGTAACTCTTATGCAGAATTGTGTAATGTTTTTTAAAGGAATGATCCTGAACTTTGTGAAGTACGATTTAGTAACAATTTAAATTTATTATTATGCCATTATTAACAATCATTATCGTCATTTTAGTTGTTGGGGTGATACTTTGGCTGATCAATAGCTTCATTCCCATGCAACGCACAATTAAGGGAATTCTTAATGCAGTTGTTGTAATCATCCTTGTGATTTGGCTGCTGAAAGTATTTGGATTTCTGGACAGTTTGCAGAACATAAATATTTAATGGGTTCAATGTCTTGTAATTAATTATTAAAAAATGACCTGAACTGGGATTCATTGACTGTGTGCCGTATTTGTCAATATAATATGCCAGGGAATATGAGATCAAATGTGAACTAAGGTTATTTTAGAAGATTGCAGTGCTGATCATATTGGTGCTGCATTAACAATTATATATCATGAGAAAGTCAATAGTTACAAATAATCATGAGAAAAAATCCAAAAAAAAGGGATCAATATTTATGATAGAATTATATGCTTCCGAAACCCGCTACCGTCGGCTGTTTGAATCGGCGAAAGACGGGATTCTGATTCTTGATGCTAAAACCGGGAAGATTGTTGACGTTAACCCGTTTTTAATTGATTTGCTGGGCTATTCAAAAAAAGAATTTATTGAAAAATCAATCTGGGAAATTGGTGCTTTTCAGGATATTATTGAAAATATAGATAAATTCCAGGAATTGAAACAAAAAGAATATGTTCGCTATGAAGATTTACCATTGGAAGCATCGGATGGACGTAAAATCCATGTTGAATTTGTCAGCAATGTTTATTTAGTAAACAATACTAAGGTCATTCAATGCAATATACGCGATATCACTGAAAGAAAAGAAACGGAAGCTGTTCTCGAAAAAACCAGAAAAGAACTCGCGAAGATTAAAACATCCGCAGATGAATTAAATGAATTCACTGAGAATATAATCGACACGGTACGTGAACCATTACTTGCAATTGACAAAGATTTAAGGGTAATAAAAGCCAGCAGTTCATTTTATAAATTTTTCAAAGTAAGCGCTGAAGAAACAATTGGTAAGCTTATCTATGAATTAGGGAATCACCAATGGGATATTCCAAAACTGAAAGAATTGCTGGAAGAAATCATTCCTGAAAAAAATTTTTTTGATAATTACGAGGTTGAACACACCTTTTCTGCCATCGGTAAAAGAGTAATGCTTTTAAATGCACGTCAGGTAAAAAGGGCATATGGAAAAGAAAAGATTATTCTTCTTGCCATTGAGGACATTACTGAACGAAAAGCCAAAGAAGATACCTTACAAGAAACACAAAGGGAAACAAGTGGTTCTTTAAACATTCTTTTGGAGCTTATGCATGCACCAATTATTATATGGGACACTTCCATGATAATAAAACGTTTCAACCACAAATTTGAATTACTGAGCGGTTATGATTCAACTGAAGTTATCGGTAGAAGAATTGATTTTCTTTTTCCAAAAGAAAAAATTGCTGCAACACTTGAATTGCTAAAAAATCATCTTGACGATGAACAAGATATTGATGAAATAGACATTTTAACAAAAGACAATCATATCAAAACAGTTTTGTGGAATTCGTCGCGTATTCTGGATGAGGAAGGAAAAAATATTATTGCAACAATTTCACAGGATATAACAAATCGAAGGCAATCGGAGTTGGCACTGCGAAAGAGTGAATCTCACCTCCGCACACTTGTGAATACTATCCCCGATTTAATCTGGCTAAAAGATACGAATGGAGTGTTCCTCTCGTGCAATCCGATGTTCGAACGTTTTTTTGGAGCAATTGAAGCTGACATCATTGGTAAAACCGATTATGATTTTGTTGACCGGGAATTGGCCGACTTTTTTCGCGAAAATGACCAAAAAGCTATAGAGGCAGGTAAACCGACCAGCAACGAAGAGTGGGTTACCTTTGCTAACAATGGACATCGCGCCTTTCTGGATACCATCAAAACCCCTTTATACGATTCAGACGGAACAGTTCTAGGTATTCTGGGAATTGGGCGAGACATTACCGAACGGAAGCAGGCAGAGGAGAAATTGAAAAATTCTGAAGAAAGATTTAAGATTTTATTTGATTACGCACCGGATGCTTATTATCTGACTGACCTGAAAGGTACATTTATCGACGGCAATATTGCAGCAGTTAAAATGCTGGGCTATAGTAAAATTGAGCTGATTGGGAAAAGTTTTTTTAAGTTAAAACTCATTTCTCCGATTCAACTCTCAAAAGCATCTGTGCTACTTGGTAAAAATTTATTGGGCAAGGCTACCGGTCCCGATGAATTTGTAATAAATAATAAAAATGGTTCAGAAATAACGGTTGAAATCAGCACGTACCCAATAAAAATACAGGATCAAAGTATCGTATTGGGTATAGCAAGAGACATCTCTGGGCAAAAACAGGCAGAAAAAGAAATCGCAATGCTTGCTCATTCGTTGAAGAGTATAAATGAATGTGTAAGCATTACCGATCTGGAGGATAAAATCATTTTCGTGAACCAAGCGTTTTTAGATAATTATGGCTATAAGCTTAAAGAGTTGATTGGGAAACCAATTAGTTTGGTGCATTCTACTAAAAATGAGCAGAACCAGGTTAGTGAAATTCTACCCGCCACAATTAGAGGTGAATGGCATGGTGAGCTATTTAACAAAAGAAAAAATGGGAGCGAATTCCCTGTTTACCTTTCAACAACCGTTGTAAAGGACAAAGACAATAAAATATTAGGACTTATTGGTGTTGCAACCGATATAACCGAACGAAAAAATTCTGAAAATAAACTTAAAGAAAGCGAAGAAAAATTCAAGACAATTACCGAGAACTCCGCTGATGCAATTTTCATTACCGATAAAGAAGGCAAATACATATACGTCAACAAACAGGCTGTTGATTTATTGGGTTATTCAAAGGAAGAATTACTGAAGTTTACAATTGCCGATATAACACCCAAAAACAGAATGGAAGAGTATTTTCAAATCTTTCAGCAATTGTTTATAACCGGCAGTTCCTATTCCGAGATAGAACTTGTGAAGAAAGACGGGAGCTATGTAGACACAGACCTGAATACCGTTCAGCTTCCCAATGGATGGATTTACGGCAGTTGCCGCGATATTTCAGAACGAAAAAAATTAGAAAACGAATTGATCAAAGCCAAGGAAAGAGCCGAGGAAAGCGACCGCCTAAAAACCGCTTTCCTGAATAATGTTTCGCACGAAATCAGAACTCCCTTGAATGCCATAATGGGCTTTTCAGGATTTCTTAACGACCCTGACTTGAAACCAAAAAAACGCCAGGAATTTACCGATATCATCCTTCAAAGCAGCGATCAGTTGCTTGCCATTATTGATGATATAATTCGAATTTCCTCTATTGAGGCCGGGCAGGAAAAAATTCAGAAAAATGAAATTAACATTAATTTAGTATGTGACCTTATAAAAGAGCAATTCTCCTCAAAAGCCAGTGAAAAGAATGTTAGGCTTAGTTTGAAATCCAGATTAACCGATGATCAGGCAATTATTATTACCGATGCAACCAAACTAACGCAAATACTCACCAATCTTATAAGCAATGCCCTTAAATTTACCCAACATGGTTATATCAACTACGGCTATAAGGTAAAAGACAGCCAATTGGAATTTTATGTGGAAGATTCAGGTATAGGTATTCATTTGGATATGCAAAAAATAATATTTGATCGATTTCGTCAGGTTGAAACCACCGCTACACGAAATTTTGGCGGTTCTGGATTGGGTCTGTCTATCTCAAAAGCCTATGTTGAAATGCTTGGCGGTAAAATGTGGTTAACTTCCGAATTGGGTAAAGGTTCAGTATTCTATTTTACCATTCCATACAAAAATACAAATCCGAAAAAATTACCTGAAATACCCTCCATCAAGGGATTGAATTTTGGATTTAATACCACTAAAACATTATTGATCGCTGAAGATCAGGACTCTAATTTTATGGTTTTGGAAGAAATGTTGTCGCATTCTGGAATAAACATTATCAGGGCTGAAAATGGCCTTGAAGCTGTTAAGTTATGTAAATTTAACCCGCATATTGATTTGGTGTTGATGGATCTTAAAATGCCTGAGATGGATGGTTACGAAGCCACAAAACAGATAAGAGAATTTAAGCCTGAATTACCCATAATTGCCCAAACAGCATACATTACCGAAGCTGACAGAATTAAAGCCTTAGCTTGTGGTTGTTCCGATCATATAAGCAAACCGATTAACAAACAATTGTTGCTATTTAAAATTAATGAACAACTTCATAAATAGATACTAATTTTTAGACAAAGGCACAGCTTCAATCCATCACATTTCTTCATATATTTGTTGTATATGCAAGAAATAACCCCATCTTTTAAGGGCCCTTCCAAAAAACACCAACCCAAGGGGCTCACCATTCTATATGAAGATATGGATATTTTGGTCGTTAATAAAGAGTATGGCCTCTTAACCATTAGTACCGACAGGGAAAAAGAAAAAACAGCTTACTTTTTGTTGAATGATTATGTAAGGAAAGGAAATCCAAAATCAAAAAACCGTGTATTCATCGTGCATCGCCTCGACAAAGACACTTCAGGAATCCTGGTTTTTGCTAAAAACGAAAATGCTAAACGTTTTTTACAGGAAAATTGGAACAGCTTTAGTAAAAAATATTTTGCGGTTGTTCATGGCCCGATTCAGGAAAAAGAAGGCATGATCACCTCCTATTTACTCGAAAATGCTGCACACAGGGTTTATTCGGTAAATGATCCTGAAAAAGGGAAATTATCGCAAACAGGATATAAGGTAATTAAAGCGTCAGGGAAATACAGTTTGCTTGAAATCGCCTTGTTGACGGGCCGAAAAAATCAAATTCGTGTACATTTTTCAGAAAAGGGACATCCTGTATTAGGCGACAAAATTTATGGGATCCCCGAAAAAGGGATCAAACGACTGGCCTTGCATGCCGCTTCGCTGAATATCTTGCATCCCTATACAAAAAAGGAAATGAGTTTTGAAACCGAAATCCCGGCTTATTTTAAAACGCTGGTTGTAACTAATCAGTGTCAAGAATGAGCGGTTGTGAAGATGTCTTCTTTGTGATACTTAGTGTCTTCTTTGTGGTTCTTTGTGACACAGCTATTACACAAAGTTACCCAAAGTAGCTCAAAGAGACACAAAGCAAAGAAAGATTTCATTCAAATACCTTAATTTTATTGACTTGCTGTTGACTGATTAGTTACCGCTGGTTTAATCAAAAGAATTCCCCCTCACGAAAGCATCACCCTAAAAGAATATGGAGCGAAAAGCGTTGTATATTTGCCCTTTTGTTTGAGATGAAGGCAATTGAACTTTTAGCACCCGCAAAAAATCAGGAAACAGGCAAGGTTGCCATAAACTATGGCGCTGATGCCGTTTATATTGGAGCTGATCGATTTGGGGCCAGGGCAGCTGCCGCTAATTCGGTGGCAGATATTGAAACGCTGATTGAATATGCCCATAAATACAAAGCAAAGGTTTTTGTCACGCTGAATACCATTTTGTACGATCATGAATTGGAAGAAGCCGAAAAGCTGATCCATCAGATTTATAATGCAGGTGCTGATGCACTGATCATTCAGGACATGGGGATTTTGCAGATGAAGCTCCCTCCCATCCCACTCCATGCCAGTACGCAAACCAATAATTATGATCCCGAACGGATCCGCTTTTTTGACGAACTAGGGTTCGAACGCATTGTGCTTGCACGTGAACTCTCGCTCAACGAAATCCGGAATATCAGAAGCCAAACAAAAACTGAACTGGAGTTTTTCGTTCACGGTTCCTTATGCGTAAGTTTGAGCGGACAATGCTATTTCAGTCAGGCTGTTACAGGGCGAAGTGCAAACAGGGGCATGTGCGCCCAAATGTGCCGTCACCCCTATAACCTGATTGATGGAGAAGGCAATAAAATTATATTGAACAGCCATTTGCTTTCTCTTAAGGACCTGAATCTAAGTAATCATTTGAAAGAATTGATTGATGCAGGAATTACAAGTTTGAAAATTGAAGGAAGGTTAAAAGACAGCAATTATGTAAAGAATGTGGTCAGCTATTACCGAAGAAAACTGGATGAAATTTTTGCATTGGGATCCGATTATAAAAAACCCTCATCCGGAAAAACTCAAATCAATTTTGAACCTGATCCGGAAAAGAGCTTCAGCAGGGGAAGTACAAATTATTTTTTATCAGGGCACGGGAAAAATCTGATCAACAAATATTCGCCTAAATCGATGGGCAAAAGACTTGGGATCGTAGATATGGTGGGTTCGGATTTTATTACCATAACCACGAATGAAATATTGCACAATGGAGATGGGCTTTGTTTTATTAAAAACAATGAATTGATTGGGATCAGGGTTGAGAAAGTACTGGATCATAAAATATATGTCAACAACAAATCAAATCTTATTCATGGGACCGAGCTTTATCGTAACTACGATCATGAATTCAATAAAACACTTGATGCTGATAAATCCATACGCAAAATTTCCGCAACTATTAATTTGGCAGAGAAAGAATCCAAACTTCAATTTGAGCTTATCGACGAGGATCAAATCAGCTCTGTTTATATCCTTGATTCTTTACCCGAACTAGCAAAAGATTCGGAACAGGCAACAAAAAATATTATTGCTCAGCTTTCTAAATCAGGAAGTTCAATGTTCGATATAAAAGAGGTGAAAATTAATTACGAAACTGCCTATTTCTTTCGTATTTCCGAATTGAATGAAATTCGCAGAACCCTTTTTGAGAAACACGAAAAGCTTCGCATTTTAACTTTTGCCCGAAAAGATTCGAAGGTAGAAAGTAAGAATCCAAAATTACCTCACACTGAGGTTGGGTTTTCTGAAAATATCTCGAACAAGAAAGCAATCCGGTTTTACAAAGAGCATGGGGTAGAAAAACTTGAGGAAGCATTGGAAATCAGCACAGTGAAAGAAGCTCAACTGCTGATGACCACTCGTTACTGCATCAAACATGAATTGGGATTTTGTGAAAAATTTCAGCATGCGAAAAATACCCCGCCTGAACCACTTTATCTGGAGGATCAGAACCGGAAATACTTGTTAAAGTTTGACTGCAAACATTGTTTGATGCAAATAAGACTTGACAATAAGCAAATGAAGGATAGCAAATACTAAAAAATAATTCCAGGGTACTGAATGCTTGTTTAATGAAATTGTGAAATAATAAAATATTTACTCTACTAATCTTAGGCTACTTATAATTTTCATTTAATATTACTCATAATAAATTTTTCATATATTTATGATGAAAATCTTTCCGCGGGGATTCAAATTGCAGATAAAAGATTTTCTACTACAATCTTGTTATGTGTTCAATCGACCTAAAAATCGATAAAATATAAATAAAAAACGGTCTTGCTCCTTACTTTACAGAGAATGGAGTATTTAATATTTTTTTAAACAAATTGTAGCTCATGCATAATATGACCTCACGCAAACTGAAAATTACGGTTCTAATCTGTTTTCTTTTTTTGGTAATCAGTTGTGCCACAGAAAAAAACCGAACCGAATTAGCAAATATTTTTACCGAAATATCATTTGGAAGTGGTGGCGGTTTTACAGGGGCAAGCAGCAATTATCTCTTAAAAAATAACGGTGAGGTTTATAAAATTGTAAATACAATCCCAGAAAAAATAAATAAAATTTCAAGGAAAGAAATTAAAAGAATCACAAACTATGTTAAAGAAATTGGGTTTCAAAATCTGAAATTTACCGAAAGAGGTAATATGACTTATTTTATTGAAATAAAATCGAATATCCGCACCCACAAAGTTACCTGGACCGATGGTTCAAAATCGCCTGAGCTTGTAGAATTTTACAAAGTATTGGTCAATACACTAAAACACAATTAACATGAAAAAACTGATATTTCTTTCGTATGCGCTCCTCATTTCAGCTATTTCATTTGCTCAACAGGGAAATAATTTTAAGAGCCGTACCAAAACACAGACGAATAATTCTCCCAGCGGTTTCACATTCAAAACAATCTCAAATAATCCGAATTTGAAATCAGGTGTCCTGAATTCAAATCATAATTTCCCCGTTTCGGCAACACTGCAAGTCCCCAAAATCAGCAATCATGATTCTGTGCAAAATTTGGTATCAGATGGAGGTTCCCCCATTTTTTTTGAGAGAACAAATAGTAATTTAAAATCAACAAAAGTTGAAACAAGTGAAGAACATTTCTATTCGTTTTTTGAATCGACAAAATCAACTACAAAACTTCTCAAACCCAAAGATGAATTGATAATTACCAAAACGGAGACTGATAGTTTAGGGATAACCCATGTAAAGGCCCAACAATATTTTAAAGGAGTAAAAGTGTATGGAGCCGAATCATACTTGCATATAGGTGCTGATAAAGATTTATTTACAGGTCGGATTGAACTTTTGAATCCGGCAATTGAATCTAGCCCCGGTATCGATAAACAAACAGCAATAAATATAGTTAGTGATGACCTAAAAGCACGAACCATTTTAAAAAACCTGTCAACAAAAGAAAAAGAATTATTAAAGTACGATCGACCGGAATCAGAATTGGTTATTTACGATGGTAAACTGGCTTACGAAATTTCATATCGCCCCAATTTCATTGAGGAATGGAAATATTTTGTCGATGCAAACAGCAGAGAAATAATCCATTTCTATAATAATACAAATTCTGATGGCCCGACTATCGCAAGTGCTTATGATCTGAACGGAATATTACGTACGATAAATACTTATCTCGAAGCCGGAACCTATTATCTGTATAATATCTCCGAAGCTATGTTTAACTCAACTAAATCAGAGGGTATTATCATGACTTTAGATGCAAATAACACTTCAACTACCAATTTAAACTATTCATTTGTTACATCAACAAATAATACATGGACAAATCGTGCCAGTGTTTCGGCACACTACAATGCAAAGCAAGCATACACATATTTTAAAAATACTTTTAACCGCAATTCCATCAATGATCAGGGAGGCGATATTCTCTCACTTGTAAATGTTGCTGAAGATGATGGAACCTCGATGGAAAATGCTTTTTGGAATGGGCGAGCTGTATTTTATGGAAATGGAGGTACATACTTCAAACCTCTTGCAGGGGCATTAGATGTTACGGCTCACGAAATGGGGCATGGTGTTGTTTCAAATACGGCTAATTTAGAATATTACGGACAGCCGGGAGCAATCAATGAAACCTATGCTGATATTTTTGGATCAATGGTCGACCGTGATGATTGGCTGATTGGTGAAGATATCGTAAAATCGCCCTATTATCCATCCGGTGCATTAAGAAATATGGCCGATCCACATAATGGTGGTAATTCGAGTCACTATTACTGGCAACCCAAACATTTATCGGAAATGTACGTTGGTGAGGAGGATAATGCCGGTGTTCATATTAACAGCGGAATTGGCAATTATGCATATTATCTTTTTGCTACAGCAGTAAGCAAAACAAAAGCAGAGAAGGTTTTTTACCGGGCCCTGAATAATTATCTGGTCAGTAAATCAAAATTTATTGATTTTCGGCTTGCAGTAGTGCAATCGGCAAAAGATTTATATGGGAACAACTCCTCGGAAGCAACGGAAGCCGGTAAAGCTTTTGATGCAGTTGGAATTTATGAAGACAGCCAAATAAATTACGCTCAGGAATATGAGGTTAACCCCGGACAAGAATACCTTCTAACATACGATACAGACACATTAAACGCAAATACCCTATATAGAAGCTCGACTACTGGCACTAATTTTATGGCTTACACAACCACAATCATGAAAGGTAAAGTTTGCGTTTCGGACAATGGCGGTACAATTTTATTTGTTTCGAATGACCATAAAATCAGGGCCATGAGTTCTGACCCCAATGCACCCAATGAATACATTGTCTCGAATGAAGCATTTTGGGACAATGTAACTTTATCGAAGGATCGTAATAGATTGGCAGCTATTTCAACCCAAATTGATACTGCTATTTATGTGTATGATTTTATCACACAACGTTGGGCAAAGTTCAAGTTATATAATCCCACCACCAGCAACAGCGGCGACAAAGCCGGTGGAGTTCTGTATGCAGATGCCATCGAGTTTGATCATACAGGTGAGTATGTTATTTATGATGCTTACAACTCCATCAAATCAACCCTATCGGCAGATATAACATACTGGGATATTGGAATTATCAAGGTTTGGGACAATCAAACTGATGATTTTGGCAATGGATTAGTAACCAAACTTTATGGTTCGCTACCCGATGATGTAAGTATTGGAAATCCTACTTTTTCAAAAAACTCACCCTATATCATCGCATTTGATTATATAAATGGTTTTTCAAACGAATATGCCATATTGGGGGCAAATTTATTAACCGGGAATGTAGAAACGATAACTACAAATGCAACGGTTGGTTTTCCATCTTTTTCAAAAAATGACGATAAAATTGCATTTGCGGCACTGAATACCAGCAGCAGGCAGGTAGTTGCAAGTATAAACCTTGCTTCGAGCAAAATAGCAGGAAGCGGCTCAGCCAGTATCATTGCAATAGATGCAAAATGGCCCGTTTTTTATGCAACCGGTGTAAGAGATTTAAAACTTGAACCCGTCGCAAATTTTACTGCCGATATAAAAACAGGTTCAGCTCCCCTTACGGTTAAATTTTATGATTTATCAATCAATAATCCTACCGGTTGGAGTTGGATATTTACAGGTGGATCGCCTGCTACCTCGAGTTTACAAAATCCTTCTGTAGTTTATAATTCACCGGGAACCTATCAGGTTAAATTAACCAGTACAAACAATGCAGGTAATAATAGTATTACAAAAACTGCATATATTGTTGTATCCACAACTACCGCTATTGATGAACCTTCAGATAAACTTTTCACCTTTTATCCTAATCCTGCATCCGACCGAATTTATATTTATGCTGAAAAATATTTCAGATTAAGAATATTTTCGAGTATAGGTGAACTCGTAAAAGACATCTACAATGAGAAAGAAGTTGATTTATCTTCATTGCCTGCTGGATTTTACATATTAAAATTTGAGACAGAAGGGAAAATTATTACATCGAAAATAATTAAACAATAGAAATTAAAACTTTATTATTAAATCTAAAATTCTTCTTGACAAAACTGCTTCATACTGGGGCGTTTTTTTACAATTGGATAATGAACATTCTGATCAAATGAATCGTTCAGAGATGTGACAAATTAAAGATAATGGTATAAATTTTAAGAAAAGTAACGATTGAATTTTTTACTATTAATCAACGCAAACAACATTCCTTTTTATTTGAGAATAATGACTATCCTGATTTAAGCCAAGAAAGAATATTCAATAAAACGAATAAAAATGATAAATTGATCGAGTAGAAAAAAATTAATTGATTAAAAACCAATAAGTAAATATAACACACACTCTCAAGCCATGAAAGCATCATCAATCGCAGATCACGAGAATTCATTTCAAACCTCAGGACTAGATTCACAAGGGAAAAAACATATTCTAAAGCCGGTCAATATTCCGATAGTTGGTGAAAACTTATCCTTGAACTACACCGAATGCCGTTTAGAAAATAATGATGAATCTTTTTTCTACAAAAACGAAATCAAAAAGGAAAAGATTGTTCTGCATTTTACGGCAGGTTATTTGAAAGGAGATATCTCAACCATGACAAGTCCAAATAGTCATGTTTCTGTTCCATTTATAATTGGACGGAGCGGCAAAATATTCAATCTTTGGTCCTCAAAATACTGGTCCTATCATTTAGGCCCCGGAACTGTTGGAGGTAACAGTAATATGAGTAAAAAAACCATAGCCATTGAGATTTCCAATATTGGCTACTTAAAAAAAATTGATGATCGTTTGGTCACAGTTTATAGCAATACTGATGATTACTGTAATCTATCAGATGTGGAGTATTATACTCTTATTCAAGCAGGTTTCCGTGGACAAAACTATTTTGCTTCATTCACCAATGAACAGTACGACAGCATTATTCTGCTTCTAAGGTACCTAACGGCCAGATATAATATTCCCCGAACATTTTTAGCTGAAGATAAGCGATATGAAGTTCTAAATACTTCTGATGCAAATTCGTTCAAAGGGATTTTAAGTCACATCAATTTCCGCCCGAATGGAAAATGGGATTTAGGCCCTGCCTTTGATTGGGCAAGGGTTATGGAAGGTTTAAAATGAATTGACTAAACCACTATTGGATTAAAATCCATATGTTTGATTTATAAACAGGATTCATTTAGTAAGCACAAAAAAAACAATTACAAATATCATACAATATTCAATGCACCAAGTATCAAATTCAAACAATACAAAAACCTATAATAATATTGGGAATTGGAATCGTCACACTGAGCATCGCCGAAGTGTCGAAGTGTGGAATTTGTTCTGTCTGGGCAGATGTAATTTATAATTTGTAATTTGTAATTTTTGTAGAAATTTACAAAAACTAAATTAGCTGTAATGAATTTGCAGTGTTTTAACCATTAACTTGATAATAAATTCATTGCATTGAAATACATCACAAAAACAGTCTGGATTTTATCAATTGTAAGCTTTTTCACCGATACTGCCAGTGAAATGCTTTATCCAATTATGCCTATTTATTTAAAATCAATCGGATTTTCAATAGCCCTAATTGGAATTTTAGAAGGAGTTGCAGAAGCTACTGCAGGATTGAGTAAAGGATACTTTGGAAAACTTTCGGACAATTCGGGCAAAAGAGTTCCGTTTGTTCAAATTGGTTATGCTTTAAGTGCACTGTCAAAACCGATGATGGCATTTTTTGTTTATCCGATATGGATTTTCTTTGTGAGAACCATTGACCGCTTTGGAAAAGGAATCAGGACTGGAGCCAGAGACGCCATATTATCCGATGAAGCGACTCCGCAAACAAAAGGGAAAATATTTGGCTTCCATCGGTCGATGGACACCTTTGGAGCAGTTACCGGTCCATTGCTGGCATTATTTTATCTTTATTTCTACCCGGAAGATTATATCACTCTTTTTTATATTGCTTTTATTCCCGGTTTGTTTTCGATTTTTGCTTCTTCTTTTCTGAAAGTTAAAAGAAAAAATATTCCCGAACCTAAAAAACCAATTTCTTTTTTTTCATTTTTGAAATATTGGAAAGTCAGTCCAAAAAAATATCGCAAAGTTGTCATCGGGCTTCTTGTGTTTACGCTATTTAACAGTTCTGATGTTTTTCTCTTACTTAAAGCAAAGCAAGCCGGGCTTGACGATATCGCAGTAATAGGAGTTTATATTTTTTACAATCTGATATTTGCTTTGTTTGCTTTTCCCATTGGGATGATAGCAGACAAAATCGGACTGAAAAAGATGTTTATTTTCGGACTTTCCTTGTTTGCCATCGTGTATTTCGGGATGAGTTTCAGTACTCATATTTATACTTTCATTGCTTTATTTTTCCTTTATGGTGTTTATGGAGCAGCTACCGAAGGAATTTCAAAAGCCTGGATAAGTAATATCACCGATAAAAAAGATACAGCTACTGCCATAGGCACTTTTTCCGGGTTCCAAAGCATCTGCACTATGATTGCCAGTTCAATGGCCGGATTAATCTGGTTTACTTTTGGTGCGAGTTGGACCTTTCTGGTGACAGGATTTACAACTATTTTGGTCATTTTATATTTTACAATATCTGTTAAATACAATGATTCTGACAAATTGCTTAATACAGTTTCAACTTGATCATTTAAAACAATTTTTATACATCTATCAACTCTACTAATTCACCTTTCGCTTCAATCAATGCTAATATTATTTTTGTATTTTTGAATTGAGGGAGAACTAATCACTTCAGTACTTTCAAAAAATAAATTATTTATTCAATTCATTACCTCATGATCAAAAAAATATTATTATGCGTCTTTGTTGTTTCATTCATATTTTCATGCAATAAGGCAAAAGAAAAAACAGCTAAACCATTGATATCTGTCCCATTTACCTCAGTTCATTTAAGCGATCAGTTCTGGGCACCAAAAATAGAAATCAACCGAATAGTTTCAATTCCTTCAGCATTCGGGAAAAGCGAGGAAACCGGACGCATGGATAACTTTGCCTTGGCCGGAGGATTGATAGAAGGCGAACATCAAGGTGACTATCCTTTTGATGATACCGATGTTTACAAAATACTGGAAGGAGCCTCCTATACGCTTGCAGTACAATATGACAAAAATCTTGATAACTATCTCGACAGCCTTATCACTATGATTGGTGCGGCCCAGGAAGACGATGGCTATTTATATACCTGTCTGACCAATCAATGTCAGCGTTTGCAACGCTGGTACGGTAAGGGCCGCTGGGATCGATTGAATAGTCATGAATTATATAATTTCGGACATCTTTATGAAGCAGCAGTGGCACATTATCAAGCAACAGGAAAAAGAACTTTGCTCAACATTGCCCTAAAAAATGCCGATTTGGTTAATACCGTTTTTGGTCCGAATGAAGGACAGAAAAAAGCACCATCCGGGCATCCGATTATTGAAATGGCATTGGTAAAACTCTACCGAGTTACCAACGATGAAAAATACCTAAAGTTGGCTCGCTTCTTTATTGATGAAACCGGAAAAGGTACCGATGGTCATAAACTTAGTGAATACAGTCAGGATCATAAACCAATCGTTGAACAGGATGAGGCGGTTGGACATGCAGTTCGTTTTGGATATTTGTATTCAGGAGTCACAGACGTAGCTTCGCTGATGAACGATCAGGCCTTGATGGATGCCACAAAAAAAGTTTGGGAAAATGTGGTTTCTAAAAAACTCTACATCACAGGAGGAATTGGTGCGTTGGGACAAGGAGAAGGATTTGGTGCTAATTATGAATTGCCAAACATGACGGCCTATTGTGAAACATGTGCTGCTATTTCAAATGTCTATTGGAACTACCGCTTATTTCTAAATGAAGGTGATTCGAAGTTTTATGATGTATTGGAACGCTCACTCTACAACAATATTATTTCAGGAGTTTCACTTAGCGGTGATAAATTTTTCTACGATAATCCACTTGAATCTGCCCATAACCACGATCGTGCGCCATGGTTTGGATGCGCTTGCTGCCCTGGAAATGTTACCAGATTTATGGCTTCTGTTCCAGGATATGTTTATACTACTGATGAACATAGCATCTATGTAAACTTATTTGCTACAGGTAAGGCATCCATCGCACTAGGTCAGGACACCATCGGTATGAGTCAGCAAACTAATTATCCTTGGGATGGTAAAGTGCTTATTATAATTGACAATGCCATCACAAGCCAATTCGGGCTAAAAATCCGCATTCCGGGTTGGTCACAAAATGAGGCAGTTCCATCGGATTTATACCAATTCACAGATCAAAGCCTTGAGAATTACACCATTCGTGTTAACGGAAAAGAAAAAATTCCGGAAATAGTAAATGGTTATGCACTTTTGGAGAACAACTGGAATAAGGATGATCAGATTGAAATTGATTTTCCAATGCCAGTACGTAAAATTGTTGCCAATCAAAAAGTGACCAACAATGTTGGCAAATTGGCTTATCAGCGAGGGCCAATTGTGTACTGTTTTGAAGACAAAGATAATGATGATGGATGGATGTTCGATGAGTTTGTAAGTTCCGATGAACCAGTTGAAAGTCAATTTGAAGAAAGTCTGCTAAATGGGGTTGTTACGCTTTCAATGCATGGCAATAAAGTAAGCATGAACGGTGATACAAAAATCATAGAACCTATTAAATTAAAAGCCATTCCTTATTATGCCTGGAACAATCGTGGCAAATCTAATATGTTGGTATGGATGCCAGATAATGAATCAACCACCATTCTAAAACCAACGCGATCTCTGACAGAATCAGCCAATATCAGCACTTCAGCTGATAATATTCCGGGGCTTAATGATGGTTTCGATCCTAAAAATTCAGGCGATACCGATAAATCGTATTTCTATTGGTGGCTAAAAAAAGGTTCAGAAGAAACTGTTGATTACTTATTCAATGAGCCACAATCTCTTACTGAAACCTCCGTTTACTGGCTAAACATGGAACATTATGATGGGAATTTCAGGGTGCCAGAAAGCTGGGAATTATTATATCAGGATAAAAATAATAATTGGGTAAAGGTCGAAACAAACAATGCTTATACAACTAATCTTGATCAGTATAATACCGTTGTTTTCAATCCAATAAAAACAAAGGGACTAAGGATTAAAGCAAAATTACAGAAAGATAATTCGGGAGGAATATTGGAGTGGAAAGTAAAATGAAATTGATTTTTGAGCGTAATAAAAATTAATTTATTGTAATCAAATTTGGTGTTTCTCTTTTTACCACTGCTATAAAAAAATGTTTATATTTAATCCTGACTATGAAGGCCGCATCGATAAAAGAACTTAAGTTAGAATTAAGTACCCGTTCTCAAAAAGAACTGACAGAATTATGCATGCGTTTGTCAAAATACAAAAAGGAGAATAAGGAATTATTGACTTATCTTTTGTTTGAGGAAGGCGATGAAGCATCCTATATTAAAAATGTGAAATCTGAAATTAAAGATGAATTTAAACTGATAAATACGGCAAGTTATTTTTACATTAAAAAGAGCGTTCGTAAAATTTTACGCAATGTTAAAAAGTATGTTAAATATTCGAAGAAAAAAGAAACAGAGGTGGAATTACTAATGTATTTTTGTACTGAATTTAAAAATACAGTTCCATATATTGAAAAAAATATAACACTTGATAATATTTACAAACGTCAAATAGAAACCATTAAAAAAGCAATATCTTTCTTACACGAAGATTTACAATATGATTATAATCAGGAACTAAAAGTACTTTTATAAGCCCTGATACAAATAGCATTTAGGATAGCGAATAATGATTGAAATAGGAAAATATAATAATTTAAAAATTTTACGCCGTACCCCTTTTGGTTTGTATTTAGGTGACGAATCTGGCAATGATGTGTTATTACCCACTAAATATTGCCCAAATAAATTTGAGATGGGTGACGAATTGAAGGTTTTTGTTTATCTCGATCATAATGAAAAAGAAATTGCGACCAATATCATCCCGAAAATATTATTGCATGAGTTTGCGATGCTTCAGGTTAAAGATGTTGCAGATGTTGGAGCTTTTATGGATTGGGGTCTGGAAAAAGATCTCTTCGTTCCGTTCAAAGAACAACGTCAACGGATGAAAGAAGGAAGATGGTATATTGTTTATTTAGACATTGACCGGAACACCGACAGACTTTATGCCAGCAATCAGATTGAAAAAATACTACAAAATGAAGATATCAATTTAACAGCTGGTGAAAAGGTTGATTTATTGGTATTAAAAGAAACAGATTTGGGATTTACAGTAATTGTAAATAACCAACACAAAGGCTTGATTTATGAAAACGAGATTTTCAAGCCACTAAACTTAGGTGATAAGCTATTAGGGTATGTAAAAAATATCCGTGAAGATAATAAAATTGACATTTCCCTTCAGCCTATTGGCTTTGAAAACTTTAATGATGTAAATACTGAACTAATATTACAAAGGCTGTCGGAAAATGAAGGATTCATGGCAGTTACCGATAAAAGTTCTCCTGAAGAGGTTTATTCAACTTTTGGGATCAGCAAAAAAGCATTTAAAAAATCGCTTGGTTCATTATACAAACAACGAAAAATAAGCATTGAGCCAAACGGTATTAAACTAACATAATTATAATTTTAAAAAAATAGTGCCATGGGAAAAGAACAAAATGCAAAAAAAGAGGTTAAAAAAGCCCCAACTAAAACCTTAAAAGAAAAGCGGCTTGAAAAAAAGGAAAAGAAAGCTAAAGGTGGACAATAAAATTATTTAGTTTACTTCTTATTTTCTCAAATATAACCTCTACAGCAGGATCAAAACAAATAATATATTTTGATCCTGCTGAAAGCATTATGGGTCTATTTATTGTACTTTATTTCACAAATTGACCTTTTAAAAAATTCCATGTTTTTTTTGATTACTAAAAGCAGGATTGATATTAAATATATTTTTGGCGCAACCTTTCAATTACTTTTCGCATCTGTTTATCATTAATTGGTTTTAAATACTATCCAGTTAAATTTCTAAGCATTTATTAAATAAAAGTAATTCTCAGATGAAAAAACCGTTGATTTTATTAGTTCTGTCTTTAATACTTATCTCGTGCGAGAAAAAGAAAGATATCCAAAATGAAAATTTTGTTCCGGAAAGTGAAATCCCGGTTTGGCTGAAAGAAAGAATTGCTGCCGATAAAATTGCATCGCTTACTGATCAATATTCAAGTTTAGAAATATCGGCATGGATTAGGTATAAATATGAGGGTAATTATTTTTTTGAGAACCACAACCTCCTAAGCTCTTCTTTTCCTCCGGTATACAATTTTCAGGGTTCGATTGTTCCATTAAACGAAGAATCCTATTTAAATTATCAAAACGTTAAGTGTTGCAAGCAATTTGTGTGGAAAGGTTCCTCTTACATCGATTTTTAATCCAAAGAATTTAAAAACGATTTATTTTAATTTGTTTGGTCACTTTGTTGAGAATCCATTTTGTATCATGCAATAAAACAAGGGAAATTGAAGTAATTTCATCACACAATATGTTTGACCATTAAAGCAACAGATTGTTAACTTTTATCTTAACATCATTTTTATCTAAAATCCGATGTCTAAAGTCTTCATTTCTATGAATAGAAGAAACGCAACATGTTAAATTACAGTATTTGGTAAGCTGGGATTGGCTTCTTGAATATATACCCTACCTTTGTAAAAAAATATTTTTATGAATTCGTTCGGGAATTTAAATCTTTCAAAGCAATTGAATAATGCAATAGCCGACTTGGGCTTTGAGAAAGCAACACCCATTCAAATAGAAGCTTATCCTGTAATTCGTTCGGGCAAAGATATCGTTGGTATTGCACAAACCGGCACAGGAAAATCATTTGCATACATGCTGCCTCTTTTGCAGGATTTAAAATTTTCCGATCAGGTAAATCCGAGAATTTTAGTTTTGGTTCCGACTCGCGAATTGGTTTTGCAGGTAGTAGAACAAATACAAATCCTGACAAAATACATGAATATCAGGGCCTTAGGAGTTTATGGCGGAACAAATATCAACACTCAAAAAATAGCCGTCGCGAAGGGTACGGACATCCTGGTAGCAACCCCGGGCCGTTTATACGATCTGGCTTTGAGCAGGGCACTTCAATTGAAAGCGATAAAAAAATTGGTGATCGATGAGGTGGATGTAATGTTGGATTTAGGTTTTAGGTATCAATTAACAAACATTTTTGAACTGCTGCCTGAACGACGTCAAAACATCATGTTTTCGGCTACCATGACCGATGAAGTTGATGCATTGATTGACGATTATTTTACTACTCCGGTTAAAATTTCCATTGCCTTAAGCGGAACCCCTTTAGATAATATTGAACAACAATGTTACCCTGTGGAGAATTTTTATACCAAAGTCAATTTGTTAAAGTATCTTTTGAAGGATAAAACGGAATACGCAAAAGTACTTGTTTTTGTATCCAATAAAAGAATCGCTGACCGTTTATTCGAAACCTTAGACACTGAATTTGGAAAGGAAAGTTGTATCATCCATTCGAATAAGGCACAGAATTACCGAATGCGATCAATTCGTCATTTTGATGAAGGAAAATACAGGATTCTGATTGCAACTGATGTAATGGCCCGCGGTTTGGATTTGGATAAAATAACCCATGTTATCAATTTCGACACCCCTAATTATCCCGAAAATTACATCCATCGGATTGGCAGAAGTGGAAGGGCCGAATGCGAAGGTAAATCCATTTTGTTTTATACCGAAAAAGAATTGGTGCTGAAAGAAGCCATAGAATCATTGATGTTGTTCAAAATCCCTACTCTTGAATTTCCTGCTGAAGTTGAAATATCAAAAGAGTTGGCTCCGGAAGAACGCCCTGTAATTATTGAGCCCTTTAAACAAAAAATAAAGCAATCTTATGCAGGACCTGCTTTTCATGAGAAATTAGAGAAAAACCTTAAGGTAAATCAAGGAGGTTCTTATTTAAGGAAGATGAAAAAACATAAGCGACCATTGACCAGAGGCGATAAAATTGCCAATTTAAAAAAGAAAAAAAAATAGCGAATACCAGGCACCGAATTGCAATAAGTAACAGTCAAGAATTTCAATGCTACCTAAAAAGAAAAAACATCCAAAAGTAAAATTCAAATTACATCCGCGCAACAAACATCGTTCGCGTTATGATTTTAAGCAACTCAAAACAAGTTGTCCTGAATTAGAGCCTTTTGTGAATTTAAATATTTATGGGGATGAATCCATCGTTTTTTCTGATCCTGAAGCAGTAAAAATGCTAAATAAAGCCTTACTAAAACACTTTTACAACATTGAATATTGGGATATCCCGGAAAATTATTTATGTCCGCCAATTACCGGCAGAGCTGATTATATTCATCATATCTCCGATTTATTGGCTTCATATAATTATGGGAAAATGCCAATCGGACCAAATATTAAATGTTTGGACATTGGCGTTGGTGCTAACTGTGTTTATCCAATTATAGGGAATATGGAATATGGCTGGTCGTTTATTGGTTCAGATATCGACCCCATATCTATTGAATCTGCCAATAAAATAATAGCTCAAAATAAAACCTTAAAAGGGAAAATTGAATGCAGGTTACAAAATGATCCTAACGATTTTTTTTATGGGATAATCGCAAAAGATGAACCAATTGACATATCCATTTGCAACCCACCATTCCATGCTTCGAAAGCTGAAGCACAGGCAGGAACAATTCGAAAGCTAAATAATTTAAACGATAAAAAGATTATCGAACCCATTCTAAACTTTGGCGGTCAAAGTAACGAATTATGGTACAAAGGGGGCGAAGAACGTTTTGTAAGAAACATGATCCGTCAGAGTAAAAAATTTGCTCTGAATTGCTTTCTATTTTCATCTTTAATTTCTAAACAATCGACCCTTAAAAGTGCTTATAAAATCCTGGTAGAAGTTGGAGCGCTTGAAGTAAAAACCATTCCCATGGGGCAGGGAAATAAAACCAGCCGACTCATTGCCTGGACTTTCCTTGACAAAGAAGATCAAAAAAAGTGGAAAGATACGAGGTGGAAATAATTTTAGATTCCTACACTTTGTTCTCGTTTAGATTTTATCAATCAATATTGCAAATAATTTCTTATTCCGTACAAATAATTCCATAGAACCATATCAGGATTTTTCTAACTTTGACTCTAATAAACAGATCATTTTTACTAAATCATACTAAATAGAACAAAAAATGAATTTAGATTTTTTACTAGAATATAATCCCGTTTTACTTGCACTTTTTGCTACACTATTTACATGGGGCCTCACTGCAATGGGATCATCCATGGTTTTTTTCTTTAAAACAATCAACAAAAAAGTACTAAACTCCATGCTTGGTTTTGCAGCCGGTGTAATGATCGCTGCCAGTTTTTGGTCTCTACTAAAACCTGCCATCGAAATGGAAGAAGCAAATGGTGGTATTGGATGGATACCGGCCGTTATTGGATTTCTAGCGGGAGGTGCTTTTTTATTTTTGGTTGATAAGATTCTACCTCACTTACATTTAGGGTTATCAATTGATAAAGCTGAAGGAATAAAAACTTCATGGCAACGAAGTGTATTACTTGTTTTATCAATTACCCTGCATAATATTCCTGAAGGATTGGCGGTAGGGGTCGCTTTTGGAGCATTGGCAAATAATCCCGATACAGGAATGTTAGCCGGTGCAATAGCCCTAACCATTGGCATTGGATTACAGAACTTTCCTGAGGGGGCAGCGGTTTCAATTCCTCTCAGAAGAGAGGGCTTTTCAAGGTTAAAATCGTTTAATTACGGGCAACTTTCAGGCATGGTTGAACCAATTGCAGGGGTTACGGGTGCCTATTTGGTTTTGACCATGACCCCCATTCTCCCCTATGCTCTTTCATTTGCCGCTGGAGCAATGATATTTGTTGTTGTTGAAGAACTGATCCCCGAATCTCAAACCGGACATGAAACCGATTTATCCACAGTAGGTGCTATGCTGGGATTTACCGCCATGATGTTTTTGGATGTGGCACTAGGATAAGATATTTTTAAACAACTTTCCTTCTTATTAAATCAAAGAAATAGTTCATAACTATTTTGTGTTCAACATATAAAAGATATTCAGAAAGCTTTTAAATTTACATAAGCTAAGGTATATCTTGTTAAAAATCAAATGCGTTTTACAAAATTTAATTTTCAAAATAAGTATTATAAAAAAGGAGGTTCTTATGAAAAGGTTGATTCTTGTTTTAATGTCACTCTTAATGGGTGGTTTTGCATACAGTCAAAACTGGTCGCTTAAAGATATTGGTGTAGGTATAATTGTGGAGGATGAGAATTACGATAAAGAACTGAAAATTATGGAGAGAGGTTCGGTTTGGGATGCCAAAGAATTATATGAAAATGGTGCTCAGGCAGGAAAGTATAAAGGCAATCAGTTATTTGCGGCATGGATCCAAGGCCCTCATACCGATGCTTATAAAAACAGTTATGGTGTTACAGTTTGGTTATATAAATACAAAATCACTTATCCCGATGGTAAAACTTTTGAAGCCGGCCCATCCGGATTTTACACTCCCGGATTTACTTATTTTGGCATCAAAACAGGTGGGTACACTACCGGAAATTGGAAGATCGAATGGTTTATTTGGAACCGTGACACACAAGAAACAAGGCTGGTAGGTACGTCTGAATTTCAGACAACCTATGGTAAGCCAACAAAACAATCTGTTTCAGGATGGCAGGTAAAAGATATTGGAATTGGAATCTACGATCAGACAGAATATGATAAAGTACTTAAGATCATAAAAAGAGGCGATACCTGGTCCCAAAAAGAACTGTACGAATCGGGCTATCTGGCCGGCAGGGAAAAGGTTTTTGGAACATGGATTGAAGGACCTCCGACCAGCACTTACTTAAATAGTTACGGTACGCCCATCTGGTCGTGCAAATATGTTGTCACTTATCCCAATGGCAGTAAAAATGAGTTCGGGCTCTATGGCTTTTATTCACCTGGGTTTAATACCCTATTCATCAATGTAGGTGGGAACACTTTCGGAAAATGGAAAATTGAATACTATATCTGGAACCGAGATACGAAAGAAACTATACTGATCGATACCAGAGAATTTAACCTCATCCAGTAATTCATGATCATAGACAAAATTGGAAATTACAAATTATATACTGGACTTAGTCCGCTTATTTCTAAGGCATTAGATTACATCAACGATACTGATTTATTAGGTCTGGAATCAGGCAGATATGAAATTGAAAAAGACGACCTATTTGCCCTCATTCAGGAATATGATACGAAAAATCGGGAAGGTTGCAAACTCGAAGGGCATTTTAAATTTATCGATGTACAGTTCATTATTTCAGGGGCCGAATTCATTGGTATATCAACCTTGAACAATCACATTCAAATTTCAAAAAGTGAGGAGCGTGATATTGCTTTTTATGAAGGTGACCCGACATTTTTCAAGTTGGAAAGAGGTATGTTTGCCATCTTTTTCCCTGATGATTTACATATGCCAGGGATCAAAATAGTTCAGGGTTTAAATGTAAAGAAGCTGGTCATAAAAATACGTATTTGATGTTACAACTTTATTGCAATGATAAGTATTTGATACTAATTAAAACATAAATCTGTGAAAAATCAGAGTTATTATTTTTTGTCTGATCAGTAAATATAATCATGAAATCGTATTTTTTTATTTCAATTTTTTTACTTGCATCAATTTTTTCAAATTCCCAAAATATTGAAATGGATTTTGTTATTCAAAAGGGGAAGGTGATTTATGATTTTTCTTTTGCTGAATTGGCAATAAGGTATTTGGAATCTGGGGATTCTAGTTATTTAAATAAAATTGCTAATCTTCCAGCCACGGAACATCTTTTAAATCATGCAATAGCCTATAAGAATAACATCTCTCATAATAGCGGCCTCGATTTAGTAATCTCATTATTAACCCCCATTGATGATAAAAGGAAAGTATTGGATGCCTTTAAAAGCAATCTACATTATGCGAAGACAAAGATTGCTGAAATCGATTTACCACAGAAAACTTGTTTGAAATACCTTCCTGAAGATTTTAAATATTCGAGCAATCTGTTTTTTACATTTGGTTACGATTTAGGGGTTGTTTTTGGGAACAATGCCAGTTTGAATTTGGCACATCCACATTATGTAGAACATCAAAATGAAATCAAGTATTATTCCATTCATGAATTACATCATGCTGGTTTCGTGACGATTAAAAATAACGCCATGCCATCTCTTGATATCAATAAATACAAAGAAATGACAGATTTGATCGCATATTTCACACACTTGGAAGGGATGGGTACTTATGTTCCGTATTCGCTTAGAAAAAAAGAAAGAGCGATGGAAATTGACAAAGATTATATTGCGATTCAAGATGCAGGGCTAATGCAATCATATGAATCTGCGTTTTTTGAAATCTATTTTCATTTCAAAAATAATCCAAGCAAAATACTTACTGATGAAGACTGGGACAAGCTATCTGTCTTATCTGATGAAAAAAGACTTTGGTATAGGGTTGGTGCCAAAATGGCTCAAACAATTGACGACAAATTAGGGAGAAAAAAATTGGTAAAGCTGATTTCGGAACCTTCCGTAAATTTCATTAATACATATTTATTACTGAAGAAAGAATAATTATACATTCATAGCATAATTTAGTTGATATGGTATATTATTAAAGATTTTAGGTAATTTATAAGGCAAGGTAAGAGATAATCATTCTTTTTTCATACACGAATCACCGGCCAGCCAGCCCGTCGAATAAGCTATTTGTAAATTATAGCCACCGGTTTCTGCATCCAGATCGATCAATTCACCTGCAAAATAAAGACCTTTAACCAGCTTTGATTCCATGGTTTTGGAAGATATTTCGTTCGTGGAAACACCGCCTGCGGTAATAATTGCTTCTTTGTAGGATCGATGGCCCGTAATTTTAAAACGCAGGTTTTTAATTAAATGCCGGATTTGTTTCCTTTCTTTTGAAGAAATTTGATGGCATTCTTTTTCGGGATCAAATCCTAAAAGATCAAGGAAAACAGGCACCATGGAAGCTGATAACCAGTAATGGAAAAGATTGCTGATCTTCTTTTTCCCATGTTCATTGATGTCTGTAAGCAATTGATTATCGAGTTCTCTCTCATCAAGCATAGGCTCCAAGTCAATGGTAATCTCAACTTTCTGATTTTCCTCCAACGCTGTAACCGCTATTCTGCTTAGGGTCAAAATAATAGGGCCAGAAAGACCGAAGTGCGTAAAAATCATTTCACCCGAAGCTTCACCTTCTTTCTTATCATTTACCCAAAGTACAGCCTTCACATCCTTTAAATTAAGCCCTTGTAAATTTTGAGCAAGTTTACCTTCTGTGATCAGAGGTACAAGTGCAGGCCTGACATTTTCAATGGTGTGTCCAACTGCTCTTGCTAACTCATAACCATCCCCGGTCGATCCGGTTGCAGGGTATGATTTACCCCCTGTTGCAAGAATAACATTCTGAGCCGGATATTTTCGTCCGTTAGCTTGAACACCTTTAATCACATTGCCTTCAGTAATAATTTGTTCCACTCTATGTCCACACTGGATTTCAACCTTCATTTCTCGAACCCATCTTAACAATGCATTTAATACATCCGATGATTTATTGCTGACAGGGAAGTATCTTCCTCCGGGAATTAAAACCGAATCGACACCATACTTCTTTAATAATCCAATGATCTCTTTTGAAAAAAACCCGGAAAAAGCATTCCTTAAAAAACGGCCATCAGGATAAACATGAGCAATGAAATCTCCGATCGGAGCATTATTGGTGATATTGCATCGGCCACTTCCTGTAATCAACAATTTCCTGCCTTCTTTAGGCATTTTCTCCAATAGCAGAACTCTTCCTCCCAATTCGGCTGCTCTTCCTGCTGCTATTAATCCGGCAGGCCCCGCTCCTACAACAATGACATCAAAATTATTCATATGAAGCAATGTTAACAATTATACGTAGGCCAGGTTTCATCTTTTTCGTTCGATATATAAAAGTCAAAATTACATATTCTTGGAACAGTACAATAGATAAACTGTTGAATGCAACGAATAGTAATTTAGGTTTGATCATTTTACATTTTACATTTTACATTTTACATTCAACATTTTACATTTTACATTCATCATTTTACATTCATCATTCATCATCCATCATTGTAGCTGGCAACTATATATTTTGTAATTTCGGGTCGAACTAAGTGGAGCTAAATAAAAACAACTTGACAACAGCAATCGATAAAATCAGAGCAAATCGTCCGCAACCTATCCTCACAGCTATTGAAATTATTCCATACAAAAACCGCATGGATCCGCAAGAAGCAATTGATGCACTATTAGCAGGGTTTAATGTTTTGATCATCGATTTCTATAGTACCGGGCTTAACATTTTGCAGACTTTAAAAATATTTATTGAAGAAAATCAGCCTGATCAAACTTTCATTTCTCAACATAAGTCCCGAACACTTTATCAGGAATTATCAAATCGAATATTATTATTGATTCGGAATCATCGACTAATTGTAAGGAAGGCCCCTGAAATTGGCTGGTTTAAAATATTATACCCCGAATTAGACGAATTTTTATTGCCTTTTCCTCAGGTTCAGGGTTTGAACAGTGCCTGGCAATGGTTTGAAAATGGTATTGCTATGCCTGGGCTCGACCGAAAACTCCATCCTTATTATGGAACCTACTTCCCTACCCGATTCGAGCATTTGAAGCTTTTTGATAAATGGTTAAAGCAATATAATGGAGAAAAAAAATCTGCCATTGATATCGGGATTGGCTGTGGGGTTCTTTCTTTTCAGATGCTTAAACATGGTTTTGAAAAAATATGCGGAACTGATTCTAATCCTAATGCCATTATCAGTGTAAACGAAGACTTAAAGAAAAACAACCTTTTTTCAAAAATTGATTTATTTCATGGCGATCTGTTTGCTAATTGCGATTTAAAAACCGAATTAATCGTATTCAACCCACCCTGGATTCCGGCATCTCACAACATAGAAGGATTAGATAAAGCCATCTATTACGATGAAGACCTATATCCACGCTTTTTTGCCGAAGCAACAAAACATCTTAATGCTGACGGACGGCTCGTCATTTTATTTTCCAATCTGGCCCAGATTACCAAATCGAGTAAAACGCATCCCATTCAAATCGAATTAGCAAATGGAGGACGTTTTCAGAAGGAATTATTGTTACAAAAAAAGGTTGGTCAGGCCTCTAAAAAAACCAAACGGAATCAAAACTGGCGTGAATCTGAATTTGTAGAATTATGGGTATTAAAATCTTTGTCTAATATCTAAGGTCTAACGTCTTATATCTTAATTTATTAAAACGCTTATGAAATCGGAAGTCTGTACTTTAATGTTTTCTTATATAGAACTAACATTAATTAACTTTGATTAAGCATTCTTTTTCATTACCTTACGTTCATTATTAAAAACCCATGAGAGAAAGATCTGATATTAAATTAGCAGTTTTGATCGATGCAGACAATATTCCTTATTCAAATATTAAGGGAATGCTCGATGAAATTACAAAACTTGGAACACCCACTATTAAAAGAATATACGGCGATTGGACAAAGCCGACTGTATCGGGCTGGAAGCCCGCACTACTCGAACATGCCATCACTCCCATTCAGCAATACAGTTATACCAGCGGAAAAAATGCAACAGATTCAGCGATGATCATTGATGCAATGGATATTCTGCACAATGAAAAAGTGGATGGATTTTGTTTGGTTTCGAGCGATAGCGATTTTACGCGACTGGCTACACGACTCAGGGAATCGAGTATGTTTGTGATTGGTATAGGAGAAAAGAAAACCCCACGCCCCTTTATTGTTGCTTGCGATAAGTTCATTTACATCGAAATAATCGGAGCCATTGAGATTTCAAAAAAAGATATAAAAACTACAAGTTCAACTGCAAAAGATAAAAAACCGGCATTTGAACCGATAGACAAAAAATTTACTCAACTATTAAAATCGACCATTGAAGATTTAGCCGATGATGATGGATGGGCTTCTTTGGCGGCAGTTGGTGCATTGATTAATAAAAAGAGACCTGATTTTGATCCACGAAATTATGGATTTTCAAAATTGACCCCATTGATAAAATCTTTGGGCGAGCATTTTGAAGTTGACGAAAGAGAGGTTGAAAAATCGCGCATCAAACATATTTATCTAAGGATAAAAAAGTAAGAACTCAAAGATACAATCAACAGTTTTACACTTATGTTAACCCCTCGACTACGCTCGGGGTTCAATCATTTTAGACCTTGGTACACTGAACTTTGATATTAAGCGATAGCCGAAATGTAAAACAAAATCCTACGAGGGTTTGAAACCATCGTAGGGTAGATGGCCAACTCATTGAATGAATTCCTTTAATCCAGTATAACAAATCTTTAACCCCGATTGGAATTGTCTCTGTTAAACATTTTGACTTATCAGGGCACCTAACAAAGCAAGTAAGTTTCCCGACATGTGAACAATGATCGCATAAGCATTATTGTTGTACTTCTCCTGGTAATAGCCGGCAATTAAACCCAGACTCATCGTAAAAATTACTATTCGCAATATAAAAAAGAAATCTGCATCTGTTGTTATTAAACATAAATGCTCCAATCCAAACATTAATGCACTTATGATGACAGGTAAACTTAACCTGATTTTTAAAAAAGGTATGCCGTTTTCGCGCAAAGGTTCTAACATATTCAATAAAAAGCCACGAAATAATAATTCCTCAGCGATACTGGCATAAATAAACACGAAAATAAAAACCTGCAATGGGGTTAATTGTGCAAGCAATGGATGCGGTTCGATCTTTCCTCCAGCCACTTTGGTGATAATTGTCATTAATATATTAACAACTATGGTTATAACTATCGCATAAATAATTGGTTTAAAAACCAACTTTAACTTTGGCAGTGATAATTGATAAGTTAAACTCCTCTTCATCGCGATAATTCCAAGTATGGAAAGCAACAGCATTATCGTATGAGTCGCGAAGGATGAAGCGATAAACGCATTGTTAAAATGTATTAAACTACCAATAATTACTGCCGATAAATAGATCGCAACCGTTATTGTAATTCCATAAACAATTCTTTCACTGTTTTTCATTTAATTTAGTATTTATGATTAACGCTTTTTAAAATCACAGGATTTAAATCAATCAGGGTTAACCTTTAATCCAGTTGAAACAAATCTTCCACTTTCACCTCAAAAAAAGCAGCCATCTTGAGTGCCAGTTGAACCGACGGGTTAAACTTTCCACTTTCGATCGAATGGATGGTAAGCCTTGAAACCTCTAATGCCTTTGCCAAATCGGCTTGGGTAATGTTCTTTTTTGCTCGTTCAATTTTGAGGGTATTTTGCATTTCTTGCTTGTTTAAACTGTGAATGTGATCATATCGAAAATAACTAACCCGATCAAAAACAGAATGGTAATTCCCATGATCAGAAACGATCTGGCAGATCGATGTTCTTCAAAAATCCATTTTGGATTGAGTGCTAAATATATTCTGAATAATATTTGATACAAAACAAGCATGCCTTCAATAATATAAATGATCAAATACATATTCAGATCCACCGAATTCAAACCAGTACAAACAAGATAAAATGAAATTCCAAGAATAGTCCAGGCATAAATTAATTTCAATAACGAATATCTGATCCTTTGAATACGCTCATCATCATCTATCTCTTTGCTGAAATTCAGCATAATCAAACTTAAAATAATTACATAATGAATAAGTAAAAGCGTACGTTCTTCCCATCCCGGATCATACGTCAGGTTCAATAGTTTTTGGACGATTAATAAAAGCACTCCAATAAAGGCGAAAGTCAAGCCGACCATTTTATATTGCGGGTCGGCTAAAGCGTTAAATTTTCTCATATTTATTAATTTAGGTTAAAATAGGGTTTTTAATATCACCGCAAATGTATAGTTTTATATACATTATGTCAAGTTATATTTACATTATTTTTTCAAAATCCACTCCCACCATAAAAATAAGATTATGTATCTTTCGTATCAATAAGATAACTGATATCTACATGAAAATACAACCCTTCAAACTCGAACGTTACTTTGCCAAATATGAATTTTCAGCTCCTTATTTATTGAGTTGTTCCGATTGTGAACCATTAGGTCAAAGTGAACTTTTAGCGATGGCCGATGAAGAATCAAAAAAACTCTGGAACGACCTGATCCTATCATACACCCATTCGCAGGGACTGCCTTTATTGCGTCAGGAAATTGCTAAACTATATTCGAAAATCAGTCTGGACGAACTGATTATACTGGCACCTGAAGAAGGCATCTTTATTGCGTTGAATGTGCTTATCAATAAAGGTGATCATGTTATTTCAATTTTTCCTGCTTATCAATCCTTATATGAGATTGCAAAAAGTATAGGGGCAAGCATTTCAAATTGGGAGCCAAATACAAAAGGCAGCTTTGAAGTTGATGATTTATTTTCTTTAGCAACTGACAAAACTAAATTAATTATCATTAATTTCCCTCATAATCCCACAGGCGAAACAATTTCGGGAGAACAACTTCAGCAAATTATTGAATTTGCAAGAAAAAAGGATATCATTATATTTTCAGACGAGATGTACCGTCTGTTAGAATATGATTCATCTGACCGATTAAAAGCAGTCGGTGATATTTATGAGAAAGGAATTTCATTAGGTGGAATGTCGAAGTCATTTGCATTACCGGGTTTAAGACTTGGTTGGTTAGGCACCCAAAATAAATCCTGGATCAGGAAAATGATTGAATTTAAAGATTATACCACCATTTGTCCTCCGGCTCCATCCGAAATTCTTGCCCTCATTGCATTGCGAAATAAAGAGCATATATTGAACCGGAATTTGACAATCATCAAGAACAATCTTGTAATTCTGGAAGCGTTTATCGATAAATATTCAGCCATTTTTAAGTGGAACAAACCCAAAGCCGGGCCAATAACATTTCCTGAATTGATAATCCAACAAGACATTGATAAGTTTTGTAAGGATCTGGTTGACAAAAAAGGGTTGATGCTTTTACCGTCTTCAGTATATGATTATCCTCATAAAAAGGTAAGAATTAGCTTAGGCAGAAAAACTTTCGGAGAATCCTTAACAAAACTGGATGAATATTTAACAGATTATAGTTAAGAAAAGGCATGTTATTGCAATTTTTAAGTTTTTACAGAAAATTTCTTTACTGTTAATTATTTCATTCATTAAATTGAAAGATTAACCCTTCTTTTAACTCTGTCAATCATAAGCATTTGTTCTAATGAAGTTTAGCCTCACATCATGCAAAAAAGCAAATAAAATGTACAGCTAATTTTTAATTCTGGCTAATAACCGGCAGGATGTAAAAATCCAAATAAGGCGTCTATGTTATTTATTATCCTTAATTTTGTCCGATTATTAATTAACCAGAATTTTATTATGCAAACGATTGGCCTAATTGGAGGCATGAGTTGGGAGTCGTCATTAGAATATTATCGCCTCATCAATCAATTTGTGAAGGAAAAACTAGGTGGCATGCATTCGGCTCAGAGCTTAATGTATTCAGTAGATTTTGAGCCTATTCAGCAACTTCAGCATAAGGATGAATGGGACAAGCTAACCGGGATGATGATCGATGCCGCTAAACGGCTTGAAATGGGTGGGGCCGATCTTATTGTTATATGTACCAACACAATGCACAAAATGGCTGATGCCGTAGAACAAAATATTAATTTACCGTTGATCCATATTGCAGATGCTACCGCAGAAGTAATCAAAGATCAAAAATTAAAAAAAGTTGCATTATTAGGCACCAGATTTACAATGGAACAGGACTTCTACAAAAAAAGGTTGGCCGATCGTCATCAGTTAGAGGTTGTGATCCCTAATAATGAAGAAATGAATATTATTCATCACATAATTTATAAAGAACTGTGCATGGGGCAAATAAAGGGTGCTTCAAAAAAAGCATTTCAGGATATCATTGAAAGACTGGCACAAAATGGAGCAGAAGGAGTAATACTGGGTTGTACCGAAATACCATTACTTATCAAACAAAAAGATGTTTCTATCCCAATATATGACACTACGACTATTCACGCCCGCAAAGCCGTTGAACAGGCGATTTCATAAATTTTCAAATAAAGGTACTAATGTTAAATACCATAATATTTTCACCATTCTCATTTATCTTTCATAATATTGCAAATTTTAAATCAAAATCATGAATCTTAACACATACTCAACGATTATAGGCAGTGGAAGTTTTATTCCAAAAAATATCGTTAAAAACAGCGATTTTATTAATAATGAGTTTTACGACGCGGAAGGGATTAAAATTCCAAAGTCAAATGAAGAGATAATTACCAAATTTAAAGAAATTACAGAAATTGAAGAACGAAGGTACGCAAACAAAGATCATGTAGCTTCCGATCTTGGGTTTTTTGCTGCAGAACTCGCGCTCGAAAATGCCCAAATCGACAAAGAAACGCTTGATTATATCATCGTTGCACATAATTTTGGAGATGTAAAAAGCACCATTCATAAAGTGGATATTGTTCCAAGTTTGGCCGCGAGGGTTAAAGCCAGGTTGAAAATCGAAAACCCATATTGCGTTGCCTATGATTTACCTTTCGGTTGCCCGGGATGGATTCAGGGGATAATTCAGGCTGATTATTTCATCAAATCGGGGGATGCAAAGAGGGTTTTGGTAGTTGGAAGTGAAACTTTATCCCGAATTTCTGATCCCCATGACATTGATAGTATGATTTATTCGGATGGTGCAGGTGCAGTTATCCTCGAAGCCAAACAAAGTGAAACACCTGTGGGAATTCTTACTCACAAAACCCGTTCTGACACATTTGAGCATGCCGACTTACTTAACATGGGTCATACCTATCATAAAACTAAAGGAGACGAGCGAATTTATATTAAAATGAATGGTCGTAAGCTATACAATTACGCACTGTCTTATGTTCCGCAACTGGTAAAAGATACACTTGATAAAATTGAACTTCCGATCTCAAAAATCAGCAAGGTTTTAATTCATCAGGCTAATGCCAAAATGGATGATGCCATTCTGAATCGACTTTTCAAATTATACAATATTAAAGTACAGGATGTACCAAAGAATGTAATGCCTATGACCATTGCCAAATTTGGAAACAACTCAGTAGCAACCGTACCGATACTTTATGATATGATTATGCGGGGCCAAATGGAAAACCATTCGATGAAATCAGGCGAATATATTGTATTTACTTCTGTGGGTGCGGGGATGAATGTAAATGCATTTGTTTATAAAATGCCTTAAGTATTAATGTTATCTTCAAACGGTTTTCTTATTTAAACTTTGTGGAATAGAGGTCCTTGATCTCGTCAATCAACCCCTCTGAGCTTTCTTCGAGGATATCCAATACCTTATCAAATCCAAGACTTCCACCATAGTATGGATCTGGAACATCTCCTTCGTATATTTCACTATAATCGGTCATCATTACTACCTTGTTTTTTTGAGTCGGATTCTTGGTCATCCCCATCAAATGCTGATAATTATTCGCATCCATGGCTACAATTATATCGAAGGCATCTAAATCACCGGGCACGATTTCTCTGGCTATGCTTATTATATCATATCCTCGTCTTTTAGCGTGTAAAATCATACGGCTGTCGGCTGCCTCACCTTCGTGAAATCCTGAAGTACCTGCACTATCCACTTCAACATTCCCATCCAGATGATGTCTTTTTATTTTCTCTCTGAAAACAGCTTCAGCACCGGGCGATCGGCAAATATTTCCTAAACAAACAAATAATACTTTCACACTCATACAAATTTAATTAAGTATGCAAATATAAAGATATTAACTTCAGTGCTATTTATATCTCTTAAATTTCAATAAATTCGCATCATATATTTTAACTTTTAACAAAAAAACGAGTATGTCAATTATTGATTTATCACATAGCATAAAATCAGGAGATTTAGTATTTGAGGGAATGAAAATGCCTGAATTAAAGAGTTTGAGAAATGTTAAAGATCATGGCTTTGCCATCACTTCAATTGAAATGCATTCACATAATGGGACCCATATCGATGCTCCTTCACACATGATTGATCAGGCAAAAACCCTTACCGATTTTCCAATTTCAAAATTTCATGGAAAAGCCATTCAAATTCCTTGTCATGAATTCGCAAATCAAGAAATTCCATTATCATATTTATTGAAATATGAAGCTGATATTCAGCAATCTGAGTTTATTATCTTTAATTCGGGTTGGTATAAAAAATGGAATACAACAGACTATTTTGATCATTTTCCGGTTCTATCTTTAGAATCTGCTATCTGGTTGTCAAACTTCAACTTAAAAGGGATTGGGCTTGATATTATTTCGATCGACCATATTAAAAGTGAAACTGTCCCTGTTCATCTTACCCTTTTGAATAAGGAAATATTAATTATTGAGAACCTGAACAATTTAGATCAATTAGGAACCGAATTTTTCACTTTCCAATGTTTTCCTTTAAAACTTGACCGAATTGACGGTTCTCCGATCAGGGCGATAGCCATGACAGAATAAACGTGAATTGGTAAAAATATGATTACACTTTTCATAACTTTACATTCAAAATATTGAATTTTATACTTATTAAATATTTACCTAAAGCCTAACTCATGAAAAAATCAGCCTTATCATTCGTATTTAGCTTCATTTTGGTTTTTATAGCCTATCCTCAAACAACCGTCGTTCGCGATCCGGCTATTAAACAAATGGTCGACGAAATTTCAAGTAAGAATATAGAAGCGACTGTACGTAAACTGGTAAGTTTTAATTCAAGAAATAATTTAAGCGTTCAAAACGACACCAGGCAAGGTATTGGAGCAGCCTGGAACTGGATTAAAACTGAAATGGAAAAGTCCATCCCTTCTTCAAACGGACGCTTAAGTGTTGAATTGGTTAAATATAAAGCCGGTGGTGAAGGTCAACGAATCAAAACAGAGTTGGAATTACAAAATGTGGTTGCCACACTTAAAGGAAACGATCCGACTGATGACAGGATATTTTTAATCAGCGCACATTTGGATTCCCGTGCTGAAGACAATAACGACGGAAAAGTGTTCGCCCCGGGAGCAAATGATGATGCTTCAGGAGTAGCGGCCATCATGGAATTGGTGCGCATCATGTCTAAAAAAGCATTCTCCGGAACCATTATTTTTACCGCTGTTTCAGGTGAAGAACATGGACTACTTGGTGCCGCTAATATGGCATCAATTGCAAAATCCGAAAACTGGAACCTTGTTGCCATGCTCAATAACGATATGATCGGGAATAGCGGATCGAGCGGAACTTTGTTGAACGACAATATGAAAGTACGCGTATTCAGCGAAGGTATTCCTCAACTTGAAACTGAACAAATGGCTAAAGCAAGGGCGTATTCTGCCATGGAGAATGATGGCAAAGCCAGACAATTAGCACGTTATGTGAAGGAAATAGGCGAACGTTATGTTGACCAGTTGAGTGTTACACTCATTTATCGAAATGATCGTTTCGGCCGTGGTGGTGATCATACTCCTTTCTGTAAATTAGGTTTTATAGCCGTTCGAATTACTGAATTCAATGAGAACTATGATAGGACCCATCAGGTTGTAAGAGAAGAAAATGGGATCCATTACGGAGATACTCCAGAATTTGTTGATTATGAATATGTGCGTAAAAATGCAGGGATCAACCTGGCAACTTTAGCCAATTTAGCATTAGCTCCTTATGCCCCTGAAAATGTTGGCATTAGTTTAGCCGGACTCAGCAACTCAACCAATCTGAGCTGGGAAGCACCCTCCAAAGGTAAAAAGCCGGCCGGGTATTATGTATTGATGCGGGAAACTTATCAAGCGTTGTGGGAAAGAAAAATATTTGTAAAAGAAACTTCTATTGAGCTTCCTTATTCAAAAGATAATTATTTTTTCGCAGTGCAATCGATTGATGCTGATGGACATGAAAGTGAAATTATTTTTCCGGCACCTGCAAGAAGATAATAAATCAATGATTAAGGTTTAAAAAGAGAATTATAATGCAGTTACCAGAATTCATATTTTCGGAAAAAGTCCCTGAAACAAAAAAGTTTTTGGAACTTTTTTTAACTACCGGATGGAACAATTCATACAAACTTTCTGATAAGGAACTAGAGTATGCAATACACAACAGCTGGTACACCTATTCAGCATACGACGGGGATCAATTGGTCGGTTTAGGAAGGCTCATTAGTGATGGTATTATACATGCCCTCATCATCGATTTGATTATTTTGCCTGAATACCAAAGTAAGGGTCTTGGAAAAAAGATACTGGAACAACTTGTACTTAAATGCAAAACGCATCAAATAAGGGATATACAATTATTTTCGGCAAAGGATAAAGCAGGATTTTACGAAAAATCCGGTTTTACACGACGACCTGAAATATCTCCGGGCATGGAATTAAAATGGTTCAGAAAGGATTAACCTACGTGTTCGAGGCTCATTCTTTTAAGGTATACTCCTGAAAGCATTCCATAATGCGATTATATAGCTGAATATCGGTACAGGCGAGAACAAATGCATCAGTAAGATTGCAGTAAGCAATAAAATCATTTACTTCCTTTTCATCTTTTAAACCTGTTAGTTTACCAACTACTTCAAAATTTAAACGTTCTCCAACTTTTAATCTGATTTTGTCAGCTATTAAAAGCTTATTATACTTCTTTTCATTCTTAGCATCCCTGCTGAATAATTTATAAATCGCTGTCACCGGACTTCCGAGACTGATCCCTCCTCTGTCATCCAGATAATCGATGGGTTTTGTGTTTTGTGATAACATTGCCAAATTCCGCCTAAATGCCTCTTGAAGTGCTTTGGCATTGATTTCTTCGGGCGTCATTTCATAATTCAGGATTTCATGCTTAAATCGTTCATAAGTTGGAAATGGTCTAATGACCACTTCTGTTAAATCATAGATCCTTGGCACTAAATCGATATTTATTTCAATCGATTCATTATAAACAGAATCATTCAGATAAATGAGCCGGCTTTCGTATCCAATGGCTGAAATTAACATGCTGTCGATAGGGCTGAGTTCAAATTTGAATTCACCATAAAGATTAGTGGCGGTACCCATTCTTTTTTCAGGGATATAAATATTTGCAAAAGAAATAGGCTGTCCGCTTTTTTGATCTTTAACAATCCCTTGAATTATTACCTGACCAATTAAATGCGATTGGAGGCTGATCAACACGGCTATACTTATGAATATCTTACTTAGCTTATATTTGCGACAACCCACTTCTTTCATTTATTAATGACCAAATTTACGCTGTTTGGCAAACCATCGCTAAATATTTAACATCCATTAATGAATTATAGGATTTTTTAACAATTAGATAGACATTTTATATGTCAAGTAATATAAATAATTACCGGATCAATTATTTTATAAAGATCACTTGCGTTTAATGAATCCAAAGTTCAAAAGGATATTACACTATGAAAAAGCACATTGAAGCGATGATTTTTTAGAAGATAAAACTAATCGACCGTCATCCTGTTTTCAATAATCCGATTATTATACTGCTGAACAAAAGCTTTGGCAAAATCCTCCATTTTCAGTTGCAATTCTTGGTTATTGCCATGTAAATTATTTTGCAATAAAATATCTTTTTTGTAATCGAATAGAGCCACTGTTTTTGTACCGTCAAAATGTAAAACAAAATCGCCATAAAATACCTGATAAATTCCATTTACATAATTTACAAGAAAATGATTTTCTGCATTTAAAGCGTCATTCCCAAACGAAAAATAGGATTTATTATAATTAATCATTCCCAATAAAGTTGGCATAATATCAATTTGCTGGATCAATTTTTCAGAATTCCCCTTCAAATTCAATTTTTCATTTGCTGAATAAAAGATGATCGGAACACTAAATAATCCCGTTGATGTATTATACTCATCGTGAGTTGGCGTACTTTGACAATGATCGGCAGTGATAACAAATATTGTATTTTCAAACCAGGGCATTTTTTGAGCCGCTTCAAAAAATTCTTTTAGCGCAAAATCTGAATATCCGATTGTTCTATATATCGGATGTTTTCCTTCGGGAAATTCATTTTTATATTTTTCAGGCAGGTCATACGGATGATGTGAACTTAGCGAAAAAATACTTGTAAAAAATGGTTGCTCGAATTCATTAATTTTTTTAGCATAATACTTGAAAAAATCTTCGTCCCAAATCCCCCATAAATTTCCGCTTTCTCTTGTATTTATTTTATTTTCACTAATAAATTCATTTTTACCGAAATAATGATCAATGCCAATTAAATTTGTTAACGCCGAAAAACCCATTGAGCCATTTGGAGCTCCATGAAAAAATGAAGTATGATAATTTTCCTCCTTTAAAATTTGGGGTAAACTTTTCAAATTATTACTGAAATATTCAGTCAAAACAAAGGGTTCACCAAGCGAAGGAATCGAAAGCATGGTACTGGGTAAAATATCAATTGATTTCCGACCATTGGCAAATGAATGTTGAAAAACCAGACTGTGAGTGCATAAGGAATCAACAAATGGAGTATAACCGTAGAGATTATTATTAAAAAAACCGATACTCTCCTTTCCAAAACTTTCAAGAATGATCAATACTATATTGTATTTTTTAACCGTATCATTGGGATTTAAAACACGAATTGGATTGTATATTTTTTCTAAATCTGCTTTATCCGAAAAATAGGTTTTTTTCTCAAGCGAATGATGAAAAATGGTTTTTATAAGGCAGAACGGGGTATTCAAAACCAAATGAATTTCTGCCTGATTTTGCACATAATCCCCGGCATTGCTCATCGTTATCGGGCGCGTACTGTGAAGGATTCCACCGCGGGCCCCAATTACAAAAATTGCTGATACGATCGGTATCAAAAGCAAAGCTTTTATGTAATATTTAATGGATGGTTTTTCAGCCAAAGTTGGCATTTTTATTTTTTTATACAAAAAAATCATTAACCACATTAATAGGATCAAAAACAAAACCATATACCAATAGTCAACAAAAAAATTCAGGAAAAGCGGCACCAGATTGTTTTCGTTACCAAATTGCGAAAACACACTAAAAGTTGTACGACTTAAAGTAAATGGAAAATAAGCAACATCCATTAAATTGGCCAAAAGAGCAATTCCATTGCAAATAAAAAACAGATATTTCATAAAGCTCTGAAATCCTTTTTTGTAACGAAATTGAAAAGGAATTATGCTCAATATAATAACCAAAGAATTGGTGTATAAAATTGCAACTGTATCGAAAACCAATCCTCCTATAAATATATTTGGCAGTGAGCTCAAATGTGAATTTGAGAAATAATTCTGATTGAAAATATAAAATATAATGCGCGATAGCATAAAAATTAAATACACCAACAATAATCTAAATATCAAAACCTTATAAATTGGTTCAGGTTTTAAATAATTGAGTATTTTTTTCAATATATTGATCATGTTATATGCGTAGTTATAAAGTAAAATGTAAAGTAACTGACAAAACCTTAAAAGTATGTTAGTTCCATGAAATTGACCCTGTTTTATGTTTACTGTTTACACCGAAAATATTTACAGTGCCGGCGAAATTACAAATAAAAGTTTAATCCTCCTTCGCGTTCCGCTTCGTCGGACGAGAAGGTATGGTTTAATTCCCCGTAGATTGCTACGGAAATGATAGTCCAGAGCTTGCTCTGGGGTTTAATACCATTTATTGGGTCAGCCGATTTTCACCTGGATTGTAGCTAAGAATCAAATCAGATTTACGGAATCAGCTATTGCAAAGCACGCTTTTTTTGATTAACTTACACCTTAAATCCTAATTAATCAGGACTAAAGCGCGTTAACTGTTCAACTTAAATTCGAGAATTATGAAAAAGTCATTTTTTGCCTTTTTGTGCATTTTTATGTTTTCAGGTATTTATGCCTTTGGCCAAGAATCTGCTGCTCAGGCAGAAGCTACAGCATCTGCAACAAGCAATACACCATGCAATCTCATGGAAAAGTCGGCTGATAGAATTATCCTGACTGCCAATTCCTTTGATAAACCCTCACTGAAGAATCCGGCAATTGAAAAACATGTGTTAAAAGCATTGGTATATGCTCGAACTTGCGATCTTGAGGATGCATTAAAAAGCCTGGACGCATTGGATGCCATCCTGAACCAACCAAAATATATTGGTATTTTGGACGGACGAGCCACTGAATTAAGATCATGGCTTATTGTTTGCTACAACTACCCTTGCCCGAACTAAACGGTTTACCTCAAAATGGATTCAACCGCTCATTATGGGCGGTTTTTTTAAATAAAGTCATTTTTAGCATGAAATCAAAACACGGCAGAAATGGCAGCATTCACAGCTTTTTGTAAAACATCAAAGGCTGCATTGGCTGCTTTTTGTGCAATGGCTTTCGAAATAACGGCCAAGGCATTAAGCTCAGCTTCCAGTATCAGTTTTTCATCCTGCAATCGTGATTCAAATTTTTCCTGATTCAGATCGCCCGTGATCCTTAACTCGGCCAACAGTTCCAACCTATCCTTATCCCTCTGAAGGAATTGATTAGCAGTATCTTTAACTTCAGACCAATGGTCGCTAACGGTTCCTTTCATAGCAGCAAGCATATCTGCAAGTACTTTATTGATATCGAAATTCATCTTTATAAATTTTTGGTTCATTATTTGGGTGGATTGCCTGCAATTTTTTTACCTTCTTCTGCAACCTGCATGGCATAAAATAAATCGCTGAAGGTTTTCCGGTTCAATTTCACAAGTCCATCGCTAAGGGTATTGTCTTTTTTATGTTCCTCTTTATACTTTACCCAAAGCTCGAGGGTAATCTCACAAATCCTTGTTGAATTTTGGTTCAATGGCCTCACTTTATTTTTACTGAGCAATGAATTCAGTTCTACTTCAATGTCAAGATATTGGAGGACAAAATGTTCAAAAGCCCTGCCATTGTTACTAGTGGTTGATAATTCCAACATAGTCAGGTAGAATTTGTCAACCTGTTTGGAAGTCTGGTCAATTTGTTGAGCAATAGAATCATCGTAAGTAGGAATTAGGGTTACCCTGCACGATGCACCTAAAAGCAAAACAATCATAGCCAAAAACATGATTTGTATATATCTTGGCTTACTTATGATGGAAGTTTTCATATTCTGTAAAATATTATATTGTTAAAATCTAGTCGATTGTCAGGAAATAATGCTTTCCAACTGAAATTGAGACGCGTATTTTTGATGAGGTACTTTCATTTCGTACATATTCTCCTTGGCCCTGCGGAGGTCCCATTGCTTTCGGGCCGCATTCACGATCACCCCTATCACCAGTCGGATGGCTATATATTCAGCCATTTCGGGTAGATAAGGCAAATCGATGTGCTTATTGGCAAGCTTCGAAAGCCTCGTAATTAATCGCTTGGCTTCTTCATCATCGATACCTTTATCCATGCTTCTGACCAGATCGTAAAATTCATTTGGTAAATTATCGTACAAAAAGCGGTCGATTTTGATGATAATCTTAATCAGGATTTTCTCCTCACCGGTTTCCGAAATAATGGGAACTTTGATCCTTTCATTTAATCTTTTTGCCAGATCTTTTAGTTCATCGTCGGTCAATTGCGTCCGTTCTTCAGGCGGAGCAAAATAGTTGTCGAGCAAATCCTTAAATTGTTCCTGTGTTAATTCATTGATTGTTGCCATAGTTTTTTAGTTTGAGATTGTTAATTTCTATACTGATCATGCAGCCAGTAAGGATTTTTAATAAATTTTTTCCAATCGTTTGCAAAGACTTTAATCATCTCATCAAGCAATTCGGGATCAACCTTTGCCTTTGAACTTTTTAAGTCAACGCAATATTTCAGGAGGTTAAAACACGCGGTAAACTGCCCGCAACTAACAAGGTTTTTAAGCCGGTAAACTTTTTTATCTTCAACCGAAAACCAAAGGGTGGTTCCCATTTCGCTCGCTATTTTAGCTGCAGCATAAATGCCGTCGCCCGGATCTGGGATTTGCCCACGTTTTACTTCCGGTTCTTTTTCGTCCGATTTGCCATTTTGATATTGTTCTTTGGTGAGTTCATAAATGAGGGCGGTAATTCTGCGGTCTTTCAAATCCTGGTGTTCATAAAACAAATTATAGTTAAGTCGGCGGATTTGTTTCAGGAATATTTCACTGATCATTTTCATGGCCGAAGTACCTCGTTCTTCTAGCATTCGCTGGATTAATCGCAGGCGAAGGTTTTCGAAATAAACAAGTTTATCCCGCATAAAGTGTGGCAGCATACCCATCACCCAACCCCATGTTTTTAATATTTTATGAACGATCTTATCAATAAATAATCTGGCGCCACCGGCTAAGATTGCAAACATTACCATGGCACCCCCACCAATGAACAGCCAGGTTCCGTTTTGGCTGTAAAAACCCCCGATCAAAAGTGCTGCAGCAATAGGTATTGGTAGCAGCCAAATCCACCAGCTTGACCTTAACTTTTTCACGACGGTTTGATATATTTTTTTAGGGCTTGCAGATCCATCTTCACCATCAAGGCTCAGTTTCGATGCTTGCCATGGATCCATGAAATAACTCCCTACATCGCAAACCATGATCAGATCGTAAGGTTTCCCTTCTTTTTCACGCCTGACGTTGATATTCATAATACTACCTATCCCCTGATTATCCACAATCCCCCCGTCCATGATCCCGACGCCTTTTTTAAATTCCTTTTGCGCTTTGATGGCAACATAGGTCGTTGAATTATGATCACTTACATAATCATCCGGTAAAACCATGGGTTCGAATCCCATCGGGAAACATGAGGAAGAAGCAATGGCATCAGCTATTTTCATATCGTTTGAAAGTGCATCGAGATTGGTGTTCTGTAAATGATAGTTCCCGAAAATCCCGGAAGTCTGGAAACGAAAAGCCAAGCCGAATGAAAAGTCGGTAGCGTTAAAACAGATGTCTTCCAAATGTGATTTTTGTTCCCGAAGGCACCTAAAAGTGTTGTTTGCTAGCAATTCAGCATAAGCCAGGGCAAAAGCATTGATCAAGGACCGCTTTTTATGTGAATTTTTCCACAATTCGTTTGAATCGAGTTTAGCTAGGGCAATACCCAAAAGTCTATCTTCTTCAAGGGTTTTATAAAAATGTGTATAAAAGGTATTAAAATCCTTTCCTTCGGCTGCAGAACAAGCATAGGTAGCACCGGTTAAGGTTCCTCCGCTTACGGTACTCAAACCTTTTACATTTTCGAGGAGTGATTTGTTGCGGATACGGGCTTGGTTTAAGTATGACAATATACCCAGCCCAAAAGTGGAGGCACGGTAACCGCCACCACTAAAGGTCAGCGCGATGTTCTCAAAGAGTTTTATCGGCTGGATGGTTTTCTTTTTTGGAATTGGCATAGCTATTTTCATTTAAGGTTGCTTTATTGTATTTTTATTCGGATGATTATAATTTGGCGTTTAAATTTGTTTGCATTTTCAAAATCATATTGAATAAAACCAAATTCTAATAAGAGTTTATCTTTTTATAAACCGTTCTCCTTCCGTAAAATTCACGAGCTGTTTTAGTACCCGGACAGGGCTGTCCGTTAAGTATTTATAGTACTCCAGAGCGCTAATATATAAATTATTTCGATACGTAAAATATTTTTTCAGTAAAAGTCATGGTAGTATTAAAATAGCACGATGGATATCCGAACCTTCTGTTTTCCTACGCGTGAAATTGATATAAAAAATGATATACATCTATTTCCGTTTGAGATTATTTTTTTACTAATTTCACTTCATTCAAAAAAAATAAATTGTGGACAGACGAGATTTTGTAAAAATGGGGGGCATGCTTGCTGCAACCGCTGCTCCCTTAAGTGCCATCCCGGGAATCAGAAGTACAAGAATTTACGATGATTTGAAAGGTAGCGTAAATTTGACAAGCGACGGTTTAGGATTAACACCGAAAGAATATGCCAACCTGCTCATGAAATTAGCCGATGAGGGTAAAATCAAAGCCGATTATTACTCCAATGGTGGCGTGGTGGAAGAATTGGAACATAAATTTGCCCAATTGCTTGGCAAGGAATCTGCCGTTTTTATGCCTACGGGAACCCTTGCAAATCAGTTGGCTGCAAGGCAATTGGCAGGAAATGCAAAAAGGGTGATCGTTCAGGAACAAAGTCATTTTTATAATGATACCGGTGATTGTGCGCAAAACCTCAGTAGCTTAAATCTCATTCCCCTGGGTCAAAACGCTGTTGAGTTTACCTTGGAAGAAGTAATGCATACCGTTGCAATGACAAAAGGGGGAAGGGTTTTAACAAAAGTTGGCGTTATTTCGATCGAAACACCCGTTCGTAGAAAACATGATCAGATTTCGAGTTTTGAAAATATGAAAAAAATATCGGATTATGCCCGAAGCGAAAACATCAAAATGCATTTGGATGGGGCCCGCTTATTTGTTCAATGCGCCCACACAGGGAATATCCCTGCTAAATATGGCAGTTTATTCGATACCGTTTATACTTCTTTATGGAAATGTTTTAATGCCGCATCAGGGGCTATTTTGGCCGGATCAACTGAATTCACCAAAGATCTGTTTCATGTAAGAAGGATGTATGGTGGTGGATTACCTTATGCATGGCCTTTTGCTGCTGTTGCACTTTATTACGCCGACGGGTTTATCGATGAATATAAATTAGCTTATGAAAATGCTGAGAAATTCTTTTCCAGGATTTCACAAGATCATAGGATAGAAGTTCAACGATATGAAAATGGGACCCATGTCGTGAAACTGATGATCAATCATCCTAATCTGAATAAACTCAAACAGGAACTTGACAAAAAACACATTGAGTTTCCCGATCCGGTTCAGGATGGGTTTGTATTAAAAATAAATCCTTCCTTTAATAGAGAAACACCTGAATATATAGCCGGCATTTTCCTTGAATCCTTAAATAAAACCTAGTCATTCAATCTTTAAATTTAAACTATGCGTAAACTTAAATTTTTCACGAATTTTACCCTTATTTGCTTTTTTTTAATTAACGGACCGGGTATTGTCCATTCCTATGCTCAACAAAAAACGGGCAATGCATCAAAGAAAGTACTTGATTTTATCGGGCCTGAAAAAGGCACCCTGATCATCATTGGTGGTAATGCCCGAGATCCCATATTCTTGGAAAAGTTTAAAGAATACGCGGGTGGTGATGATGCCAAGATTATTATCGTCCCCACTGCTTGGGAAGATGATCAGATTGAAAAGGATTCAGGCTTTGTGAATTTTAAGGCAAGGTTTGAAAAAGCAGGATTTAAAAACGTAACTGTATTACATACCCGCGATTCGAAATTAGCGAATGATCCTGAATTTTATACATCCATCACCTATGCAACAGGGGTTTGGTTCGATGGGGGCCGTCAATGGCGGATTGCAGATGGATTTTTAAATACCAGGGCCCATGAAGAATTTAACAAATTGCTGGATCGTGGCGGCGTCATAGCCGGTTCGTCAGCAGGTGCATCTATTCAGGGTTCTTACCTCGCCCGTGGCGATTCGAAAGGAAATACGATAATGATGGGCGATCATGAAGTGGGTTTGGGATTTTTGAAAAACAGTGCCATCGATCAACACATCCTGGTTCGTAACCGTCAGTTTGATATTTTTGAGATACTTAAGAACCGACCGGAATTATTTGGGATAGGTTTGGACGAAAACACAGGCATCGTGGTTAAAGGCAACGAATTTGAAGTCATCGGAAATAGTTTTGTTGCCATTTATGATGGAACCCGGTTTTCAAGGGAACGCGATACCATTTACCAACTTCCTGCCGACTCAAAAGAATTTTATTTCCTTCGCAAAGGCGATAAATATAATTTGAAAGAGCGGAAAGTGAATCTGGAAAGATAATGTGCTAATTTGAAAATTTGAAAATGTGATGATTTGAAAATTAGCCAGTTTATAGGGGGTCAGACCACAGACCACTAATATCTAATGTCTAAAGTCTAATATCTAAAATCTATTATCTAACGTCTAAAATCTTGATACCCTGCCTGCGTGTCATACTTTCTGTATTCTACATTCTACATTTCATTAATCGATTCCCTTTCATTTTCCGTCATTGATAGAAATTACTTCATTGTACATCGACTTTATTAAGTTCCAATTCAAAATACGGTTTTTTTTGAATATCTTGCATCAACAAGCGTTACATTAATCAAAACAAAAACTTTAATTTATTTATATATGAACCATTTACTAAAACAGGCTTTATTATTGGGTTATATGCTGGTTTTAAGCATCCCGGCCATTTACTCGCAAACGAAAGATTCAAATCAGGAAGACAATGTATTTAAAGATTTAAAATTCCGAAACGTAGGCCCTACCCGTGGTGGCAGATCAACCGCTGTTGCCGGAATCACTACACAACCAGGCACTTTTTATATGGGCGCAACCGGAGGTGGTGTTTGGAAAACCGAAGATTATGGCATCAACTGGAACAATGTTTCGGATGGTTATTTTGCTTCCCCTTCTATCGGAGCCATTCAGGTTTATCAAAATAATCCCGACATCGTTTATGTAGGTACGGGTTCAGATGGAATTCGCTCGAATATCATCGTCGGGAAAGGTGTTTACAAATCCGGTGATGCCGGAAAAACATGGGAACATATCGGCCTAAAAGATGCAGGATTAATTGGCGCTGTTGAAATTCATCCCGAAAATCCGGACATCGTTTTTGTGGCTGCCATTGGTCAACCCTTTCAACCCAATAAAGAACGAGGGGTTTACAAAACCATGGATGGAGGCAAAACCTGGGATCAGGTCTTGTTTATTGCCGATACCGTTGGTGTTGCAGATATTGAATTTGCCCCAAACAATCCCGATATTATTTACGCTGCCGCCTGGAGAACCGAACGCAAACCATGGACAATTATCAGTGGTGGTGAAAATGGTGGCATCCATAAATCAATTAATGGTGGTAAAAGCTGGATCAAACTTATGAATGGTTTACCTGCGGGGATCATCGGAAAAATTGATCTGGCAGTTTCAAAAGCCGATCCACAACGTTTGTATGCTTTGGTGGAAGCCGCTGAAGGCGATGCCGGACTTTTTCGATCCAACGATCAGGGTGAATCGTTTACCCGGATCAGCGACAATATGCGCTTGCTCGATCGTCCGTTTTACTATTGCAATATCGAAGCCAACCCCGTAAATGCCGATGCGCTTTTTGTAAATTCCACGAGCTTTTATAAATCAGTGGATGGGGGTAAAACCTGGGAACGCAGAAGCACGCCTCACGGCGACAACCACGATATGTGGATCAATGAAAAAGATACCAATATTTATATACAAGCCAATGATGGCGGGGTGAACGTGACCCTGAACGACGGCATAAGCTGGTCGACACAAATCAACCAGCCTACCGCCGAGCTTTATCAGGTCGATCTCGACGATCAAAACCCCTATTGGCTTTATGCAGGGCAACAGGATAATACAACCATTGGAGTGCCTAGTTTGCCTCCTTATGATGCACCTGGCGGACCAACTGCTTACTGGATTGAGGTTGGAGGTTGCGAAACCGGGCCCACCGTTCCAAAACCCGGAAACCACAATATTGTTTATTCAAATTGCAAAGGACATTTTGGGGTTTTTAATAAAATTACCGGACAGGAAAGAACCTATACCGTAAATCCAAGCAATATTTATGGCCACAATCCAAAGGATCTGGAATTCCGGTTCCAACGGGTTTCACCAATTCATGTGAGCCCGCACAATCCGGATGTGGTTTATATGGGCTCGCAATACCTGCACAAAACTACGGATGATGGGTATAGTTGGGAAATTATTTCACCCGATTTAACCGCTTTTGAAGCTGATAAACAGGTGATTTCAGGAAGCCCGATCACTCGCGATATCACGGGAGAGGAATATTACAGCACCCTATATGAAATTAGTGAATCACCGCTGACTAAGGGTTTAATATGGACCGGAGCTAATGATGGCCCCGTAAATGTTACCCGCGATGGAGGGAAAACATGGAAAAATGTGACCCCTCCCTATTTATTGCCGGGTGGCCGTGTTGATTGTGTCGAACCCTCTCCGCATCAATCAGGGAAAGCATATATAGCCGTTTTGCGTTATCAATTGGGCGACTGGAAACCTTATATTTATAAAACCAAAAACTACGGCGAAAGCTGGATATTATTGACCAACGGCAAGAATGGCATCCCTGCCGATTTCCCGACCAGGGTTGTGCGCGAAGATCCTGAAAAAGAAGGCCTGCTATATGCCGGTACCGAGTTTGGCTTATTCGTTTCGTTCGACGATGGCGAAAACTGGCAATCCTTTCAGCAAAACCTGCCTGTTACGCCCATAACCGATATTAAGGTTTACCGAAAAGATATAGCCGTATCGACCATGGGCCGCTCATTCTGGATCATGGACAATGTGAGCCCTTTACATCATTATGCAGCAATGCAAAAGGAACATAATTTTTTAATGAAACCTGTTGAAACTTATCGTTTACGTTACCGGCAAACCAGGGGGAATGAAATTCCATCCTACCCTGCTTCTGCCGTAAATATTGATTATTTCATTAAAACCGTTCCTGAAGGAGAAATTAAAATGAGCATTCTCGATGCCGATAAAAAGCCCTTACAAACTTATGTAAGCAAAACACAAAAAGTGGCACAGGAAGAAGGAAACGAAGACATGGCCATGAGTTATTATTTTCAGCCCGGCCAAGCCGTTAATTTGAGCAAAACAGCAGGCTTGCACCGTATCCAATGGGATATGCGACATAAAGGGGCCTGGGATAAAAACCCGCGACGAAGTTTCAGCAATGGTCCTTATGTTGCTCCCGATAAGTATTTTGTAAGCCTCGAAATTGCAGGAGAAGAATTTGTGCAGGAATTTAAGGTAATGGCCGATCCCCGTTTAGCCGAAGTCAATACAGGAGTTAAGGAATTGAAAGAACAGGAACAATTTGCATTAAAAATCGTGGACATGACTACCGAGGCCAATAAACTTACCGACCAAATTTTAACGCGACGTAAAGAAATTGCCAAATTGCAAGCCAAAAAAAGCAGGAAAAAATTACAGCAGGAAGATGCACAGCTTAAAGTACTGGAAGATAAAATAAAAATGAGTGAAGGCATTTATATGCAGCCGCAGCTAAACGACCAGATAAGTTTTTTGATGCGATCGGTTACGGGTGCCGACCAACAACCTGCCATAAACACCTATTTGCAATACGAAAAACTGAAAAAGCAATTGGCCGAAATACAAGATGCCTTTAAGAAAATAAAATAGCTTATTCTACCTAAGAAACCACTCCAAATTTGGGGTGGTTTTTTTTATCGGTTTAAATTTCAAACACATCTGTATTTTTTATATATTTGATTTTTCTCCCCGAATAAAAACTTAAATCATATGTAATGTTTGAAAGATTTATAAAATATATAGAAACACAAAAGCTGCGCTATACAACCCATACCTGTCCGCCGCAGGTGGATAGGGGGATAAAGTTCACTTTATGGATTATATATATTAGTTATAAGCAAGTTTATGTCGTTATAAAAGGCATTCACAGATAAAAAATGACATTCATATAAAACGTTGATAAATAATAAAATGGAGACCAGAACTACAATTTTTTAGGTATTACTTTAACAAAAAAATGTATTTATAAATATTTCCACACAAAAATTTAAAAACCAATAAAATGAAAGCTTCAACCAGATTAGTTTTTTTGCTTATCCTTGTTTTTGTGACAATAAACACATTGTCACAAAATGGATTAGAAGGTAAAAAATCAATTTATCTTCAGTTAGGTGCTTCCGGGGGTTTTTCCCCAAATCTCTCACAACCTGTTTTGATTCCACAAATAGGACTCGATGCAGCTATAGGAATACTTGGATTTCGGGTTAACGGACAGTTTTTCAAAACTTCACCGGAATTTGATGTCAATGGCTATTTAGACCCCATTAAATCGGTACTTACCATTTCAAATCTACAGGAGAAAAATTCCAACGTTTTACTGGGTTTCTCTTCTTATCTGAACTTAGGTAAAAAAGATTTAAGAATTCAACCCGGAGTTGGTCTTAAGTACTTGATGCAAAGAGGCGCAACTGCCACCGCTGTATATAACCAAACACCAGAAACAACTATTTTGAAATTTCCTGATGGGGATGCTAACCGAAATTTATTAATGATTGAACCAAATATTAGGGCTTCCTACGGAAAACCAGGTCAAATGTTGCGATTTTTTATTGAAGCTGGATATACAATACCAGCTGGTAAGAATGAAATTACATATTCTTCGCGTACCCTTACCAGTGTTGTTGATCCAAGAGGTAATATTGATTTAAAAGCACTATTAAATTCCAAGCAGAATACCACAACTGAGAAATTACTTCCTGCATTTGCTAGTGTTGGCGCTGGAATTCAAATAAAATTATTTTCTGGAAACGAAGCGAAAATAACTCATTCAAATATGCCAAACAATTATGGGATAAATGATGATGGGATTAAAAGATCCAACGAACCAGTTCCTGGGGCATTAATAACAGCGGAAATATGGAATGAAATTCAACAAAACTACACTACCGCTCTAAGCTCAAAAACAGATCATATAGGAACATATCATTTTAAAAATCTTAAACCCGGCAGATATCGTTTTACAACTAAACTTCCTGGAAAATTTTGGGATTGGGCAAAAAAATCAAGCAAGGAGAAGTTAAAAGAAAGTAGTGTGTATTTTAGATTAGAAGAAAATCTAATGTTACCCGGAACTATTATTCCACATGCTTTTGGGAGTAAAACAGCAAAAAGTCCTTTAAGATATGTTAGCCCTGATTTTTACCTTAAAGAAGAATCAAACGATATTACTGTAAGTATTTTTACATCAGTTAACAACTATGGCATCAATGATGATGGAATAAAAAAGTCAATTTCTCAAAATGAAATTAACCCAAATGACAGTTCTTCAAATCTTTTTCTAGTCGGTTGCCGTCGCTATATATCATATCATACATGGGGTGATGGTCCTTGTTCTTCTCCTCCAGGTAATGGCGGCACTATAACCTACTCTTATATCTGTGCTAATGGTTCTTATATCCGCTCAAGTCCAATGTTCTGCTGGCACATGAATAGTACAAACAAAATTATCAATAACAAGAATGATAGTGATTTTACAGTTTTACATTATGAGGGAAAGTCACAGTCAAAATGTAATTCCGATAACCCAATTTTATTATCTATTTTTGATATATATGAAAGCTACATGAAAACCAGCATTATTGGTAAGAATCTTACAGATGCCCAATTGGATAATATCCAAGTGAAGATAAACGATGATATAAAGACTTTTGTCGGTGATTCTCTCAACATAATAAAGGAAACTCAAATTATAGATAATCAAATTTATCATATGTTTGACGATTTTAGATTTAGATTACGCAACCATGCAAAATACAATGTTACTATTGATGATTGTGAACCTTGGCATAAAGGCTGGTGTTTTATTCTCGATTTTGGAGGCAATAATACAGAGAAAACTATTCCCACTCAATCAAAATTAGATTTCATTGAATTAAATGAAAATAAGAACACTATGATTTTATGCTATGATTTGTCGAATTTTTCTGAAAAACCAAGAAATGGAACTTATAATTGCACTGTACCTGAAATAGAGGTTAAGGATAATAGTTATATGCAAGTTATTAAATATGAAGCTGAAGGAAAAATTTCATCTACCAAAAATACTATTGGAAAAGTTAAAGTTAAAAACAATAAAGCGTATGTTTCCATGCGATATATAAACAAAAATTGACAGGTTAAGTAAAACCATGCCTATAATCGAGTAGGCTGCCCCACCAGCGTTAGCTGATGGGGAGAACCTCTCACACCACTGTACGTACGGGTCTCGTATACAGCGGTTCATTAAGATGTGGGGCAATCTTTACGTAGTAAGTAAG
>Ga0180007_10000134_pt1 | contig 133620 bp, 106 predicted proteins | sample MM_PC_MetaG_FD_121122 | JGI IMG/M metagenome (GOLD analysis project Ga0180007, IMG submission 121122) | Groundwater microbial communities from the Aspo Hard Rock Laboratory (HRL) deep subsurface site, Sweden - MM_PC_MetaG | ecosystem: Environmental > Aquatic > Deep subsurface > Groundwater...
AAATTTCACCGGATCAAGTATATCACTTTCCATACCCAGTTGATCGCCGATATATTTTACTATGGGCATGTAAACATTCATTGCAGTGGATATATAAATTCTTTCAATTCTGTCATATTTAAGATTTGCAGTATAATATTCAAAAGTCCTTTCTACCTGTCTGACAATTCTTTCTAAAGAAAGTGCAATAACCTTAAATTTTTCTTCTTCTTTAAGTTCAAAACCAATATCATTTTCTGTAAGAGGTTCAGAATCGGGGCTTAGGCTTATTAACGCTTTTCTAATCTCTTTAGCTATAGCCGCAGCATTTCCCCCTTCTTTTTCATTAAATCCTTCGCTGTCGTCATATGCCTTTGTTGAAATACTTTCCATCAATGCTTCGACCATACTATTTATGCCGGCTCTGATACCCCTTGTCATAACAAGTTTGCCATGAGCATAAATATCTATGCGTGAAAAGTCATTGCCTATAAACAAGCATGCAACCGTACCTTCAAAATCAGGAATCTGAACGGTTTTTAATATGTTCTGAAGTGCAAAAGGAGTAATGGAAATTCCATCTAATTGCAGGCCGATTTCTGAAAACAGATTTTTGATCTCTTTAATTTCATCTTTAGGAGCCGTATAGGCGACAGCATATAATTTTGCGATATTGTCTTCTTTAATCTCTCCCAGTATCTCGAAATCCAGACTTGTATCATTATCATCAAAAGGGGTTTCTCTTTTAATCGCCCAGGAGATGGCGTTTTCAATTTGCTTTTTTGATACTTTGGGAATCCTTAAATGACGGACATTAACACGTGCCGTAGACATGTTCGCCCATATATTGACCTCACGGTCGGCCCCAAAAAATTTTAAAAGTTCCGCTTTTATAAAACCGGCGAATTCAGGAGACTTCCTGGAAGTTATGTTTGCATACGGTATGATTTTATACCCAAGAAAAATCCGGTTTTTATCAGAGGCTTTTGTAGTCTTAACCAATCTCAGGCATTCATGCCCGATATCAACGCCTATGGTTACAGGTTTTTTCTCTGATACAAAACTATTAGACATGAAGCTTTTGGGTTTATTATTCTGTGACTCAATAGCAGATATATGCGAAGCCTGATTATCGGTATCGGTTTTTTTATTGCGGATAGTATTTAGCAGTTTTTCGGTTGAGGTAGCTTCTTTTAAAAGGGACAAATTATGCCTCCTCCTGAATTATTCATATATTGCTTCGGGTCATAATAAGCTGAATCAATCAACCGCTTTTGATATATCAAAAATCATTTAATATTTTCACTCTTTAACAATATTTATTTGCAAAAAACAACTTAAGTGACTAATTTAAATGATCATATTATTGTTTTTTATAAATGCTCAATATCATTGTGTTTAAAGTATGGTAAGTAAAGTTTTATTAACATTGACAAATACATACCAAACATCTTCTATTATGTCAATTTATTATATATCAACTTTGATAGTATTTGCATAATTTACCGGATATTAATGAATCAGCAAAAACTCATATAAATTACTATAAGCTGAATAATCTGAAATATAATCCTTTGAGTTTCATCAACTCTTCATGACTGCCGGATTCGACTATTCTTCCTTTTTTAAGTACCATTATGCGATCAGCTCTTCTGGCAGTTGAAAGTCTGTGAGCAATTACTATTGAGGTTCTGCCTTCCATAAGATTTCCAACCGCCTTTTCAATAAGGCTTTCCGTTTCCGAGTCAACATAAGAGGTGGCCTCATCAAGCATGATTATTTCAGGATCACGGGCTAATGCTCTTGCTATTGATATAAGCTGCCGCTCTCCACTTGAGATAGATTTTCCTCCTTCCGAAAGCACGGTATCAATCCCTTCAGGCAATCTGTCTATTATAGCTCTGCAATTTGAAGCATCGATGATATCCTCTATTTCCTTTGCTGTAATGTCACGTTTGCCTCTTGCGATATTTTCACGCACAGTACCTGAAAATAAAAAAGAATCCTGCATCACAAGGGCCATTTTTGATCTGAGTGAAGCCGGAGAAATTTCTTTGATATCGGTTTCATTTACTAGTATATGCCCCGAATCAGGCTCGTAAAACCTTGACAGAAGATTAATAAGGGTTGTTTTCCCGGTTCCTGTGGGTCCGACAATCGCTATTTTTTCTCCTGCTCTGATATTCAGGGATATGTTTTTTAAAACAGGTTCACCGGAAACATAGCCAAATGAAACATCCCTGAATTCAACAGAGTTTATCCTGCCGTCTAATTTATTATCCTTATTGCCGGCAATAGTATTGTCGTGTGTTTTTCCGATATAGTCATGAATACTTTTTTCAGTAGTATTTTCATTGTCAAGAACAAGAAATATTCTTTCTGCTGAAGCCATGGCATTTTGAAGAATATTGTACTTATCGGCAATATCCCTTATTGGCCCGAAAAACATCTTTATATACGATATAAAAGCTACAAGCGCCCCTAAAGTCACTTTATCGGAAATAACGCTGCTTCCCCCATAAAAGATAACCAGAGCAACCGAGATGGAACCAAGAAGTTCTATTACAGGCATGAAAACAGCTAAGACATGAATCTGCTTCATCCCTGCTATATAGTTTTCATGGTTAAGCTTTTTAAAACTTTTATAGTTTTCCACCTCTTTTGAAAAAAGCTGTATAACTTTTATTCCTCCGATCGTTTCGGATATTTTGGAATTAATTTCCGCTATTTTTACCCTAAGTGTTCTGAAGGCGTCTCTGGCCTGGTTTGAAAATTTAAAAGACGCAAAGGCAACAAAAGGTATGACCGTAAATGATACAAGAGCAAATTTCCAGTTTATACTTATAAGAACAATCATGATTCCGAAAAGAAGAAAGATATCTTTAAAAACAACCGAAATTACTGAAGTGAAAAGCTCATGCATATTCTGGACATCGCTTGTAACTCTGGTAACAAGCCTTCCTGTGGGATTTTTTGTAAAAAAAGAAACCGGAAGCCCCTGGATATGGTTAAATAGCCGCATCCTTAAATCATGCATTACCATCTGCCCTGTATATTCCATCAGCATTATTTCAAGAAATCCCAGTAAAAAGCTGGCAATTACCAAAACAAGAAGCACCACAGCGGCAAGACCAACTCCATTTATATCTTGTACTCTTAATATTAAAATATCTTTTTTGTCCATGTTACGAAGCTTGTCATAATTAATATCTGCAAAAGCTTCTTCTTTATTAAATTCTATTTTATACTTTTCCAGAATTTCACAAATTTCAGGATCGTTTAAATCCGCTTTGTAATATCCTGCTTTTTTCTCATCGGGCTTACCGGTTGTTTTAAGCATAACAGGCCGGGGAACAATGTATCTGTCTATCGCAACCTTTGTCACATAGGGAAGTGAAAGATCAAGCAGGGTAATTGATACAACAAGTAATATCGCCCATAAAAAAAACTTGCGGTAAGGCTTGCCAAACAAATAAAGCTTTTTTAAAAGATTTAAATCGTAATGCTTACCAAGCCTTTCTTCCTCATATCCATAATCAAAGCGCATTTAGTTCCTCTTCGATTTCCTGCATTCTGTAAGTATCAGCATAGTATTTCCCAAGTTTCATTAGCTGTTCATGATTTCCTGATTCTACAATTTTTCCCTTATCGGTTACGATAATCTGATCGGCAAAACATAGTGCTGAAAGTCTGTGTGAAACTATGATAATAGTCTTTTTCTCCTGCATGGATTTTATATTGTTTATTATAGCTAACCCTGTCTCTACATCAACCTGGCTTACCGGATCATCTAATATCAGTATTGGTGAATCGGCAAGAAGCGCTCTTGCAAGGGCAATCCTTTGCTTTTGCCCCCCCGAAAGAACAATACCTTTTTCTCCGACTATTGTATCAATCCCTGCGGGAAAACTTTTCACTGTTTCAAAAAGCGACGCTTTTTCCATCACTTCTTCCAAATCCGATTCTTTTATATCTTCGGTTCCAAGAGCTATATTTTCGCGTATTGTTCCGTCAAACAGGAAGGGTTCCTGGGGCATAAAAGAAATACTTTTTCTTAAATCATGAAGGCGTATCAAACGTATATCGTCACCGTTTATCAGTATCTGCCCCCCTGAAACATCGTATAGCCTTGGGATAAGGCCTGCCAGAGTTGTCTTACCGCTTCCGGGAGGCCCTGCAATTCCAAGAATCCGCCCTTTTCCGATTTTAATGTTAATACCCGATAACACAGGATTGGCACCGTCTTTGTAAGAAAACATCACATCTTTAAATGCTATTTCAGCCGCACTGATATTTATCGGTTTTGCATCACTTTTATCAAAAATTTCAGGAGTTGTTTCCATGATCCTGTTTATCCTGTCAAGAGATGCTTTTCCGCGCTGCACAAGGTTTGTAACCCAGCCCATTGCCATCATTGGCCAGGTAATAAGAGCAAGATAGTTAATAAATGCCACAAAATCACCAGGTGTTATCGTGGAATATATTGTTTGCCTGCCTCCAAGAAACAAAACAATAACCATGCTGATGTTTGAAAAAAGAAGCATCATTGGAAAGAAAAAACCGGTAATTTTAACAAGCTTTAAATTTTCTTTTACGTAATCTTTTGATCTTTTTTCGACAAGACGGCTTTCTTCTTTTTCCATTGTATAAGCTTTTACCACCTGTATTCCTGCAAACTGTTCGCGAACGGTTTCGGTCAGCTCGGAAAATGATGCCTGAACAGAATCATAAAGCCTGTGCATTTTTTTGCTGAAAAACTTTGCTCCGAAAGCAATAAAAGGCATGGGTATAAGAGCAAATAAGGTAAGAGTTTTATTGATATAAAGCATAAAACCTATGGAAGCCGCGCCAAGGACTACGGCATCGGTTAAGGCTACCATTCCCATGCCGATTGCCATTCTGATATGCATAATATCGTTTGTGGCATGGGCCATAATATCGCCGGTTTTTGTTTTATCAAAATAAGGAGAAGAAAGAGACTGTATATGGCTGAAAAGTTTGTTTCTCAAACCTTCTTCCACAGCCCTTGAAGTACCTATAAGATATTTTCTCCACAAGTATCTGAATACTGCCATCAAAAGTGCAATACCAACAATATATAGAGCATATATGGCAAGTTTTTTTGTATCTGCCCTAAATAAAGCAAGATCATCGATAGCAAGTTTCATTATGCGTGGAATTATAAGCTGCAGAAAATCCACAGCTATCAGGCATAAGAGGCCAACTACTATCCTAAGACGGTTTTCAAGAAAATAAGACTTTATCAGCTCAATGGATTTCACAATTTATCCCAGATATTAAAACAAATATTTAGTTACCGGCATATTATGCCGACACTGAATAAATCAGTTTTATAATAGATACACGATATAAGGTTTATTATGCAAGAGGCAGGTATAAAGAATGTTGGAAACATTTGGGTATATTGCACCCAATACCTTTATATATCCAAGTTAATACGAGCCACTTTCAAAATGTTTCAGTTTGGTCAAGCTCAAGGCGGGAGAAAATTTCAACCACAGGAATACATTAAGTATTTCGAGGATAGCGCTAAAGGTTAGCGCTTATGCTTCACTACGTGTCACTGCGTGCGAAATTTGAGCCCAACACTTAAGATCGGCCAAAATGGGGCGTTTTGAAACTGGCTCTTACGACTTAATAAAAGGAACTACAAAAGACAACACCCGATCAATCTCTGTGAATTCATGCCAGTGATCCAATCCATCCATAATCTGCATCTTAACGTTCGTTGCTTCAATATTTGCTTCATATTCTTTCATGTTAGCCATCACATCATCATTTTTTGAACCTGCAAGCCAAAGCGTTGGGCAAAGTAAATCAGCAGGTTCAACCGGTGCCCAGTCAAGAATTGGGATAAGCCATGCCAATATAACCGGCACTTCCCCGCTTTTAAGAAATGCCTGATCTTTTCCTGATAATGTTTGAACATCTAAGGTTTTGTCTGCCTGTGCCTTCAAAATAGGGACCCAGCGGTCACAGAAATCAGGAATAAATTGACGAAAAGTCCCTGAAGCCCCAGGTCCGAAACTATAACCAAGAAGAACAAACTTATCCACCAAATCCGATTTGGCGGCCAGATAGCGCCCGATATTTGCGCCATAGGAATAACCCCAGACTGTAAAGCGCTCAAGGCCGCATTCAGCAGCTACTGCCAGAATATCTTCGCAATGCTTTTTAGTTGTATAATAAGCCGGGTCAAGATGCTTGTCGCTTTCTCCATTGCCTCTGATATCGATAGCAATAACTTTAAAATCGTTTTTGAGTCGCTCAACATAACCCGCATTATGCCAGTGCTGCCTTGTATGCAAACCTCCGTGCAACAGTACTATAGGCTCTCCGGCTCCGCTAATGTCATAGGCAATGCGTGTTCCATCGGTTGAAACTGCAAATAATGTTTTCATATTTATAGCTCCTTCTGCACAGATTCTTAAAATCCCTGTCACTTCTTTTCCAATGCTGTATGCACCGCATCACTTTTTCCTTTTTGGTAATAAGGATATATAGCTGTATAAGCAATAAATAAGGCCAGCAGCATTCTGGAAAGCCAGACAATAACCGAAAGATTAACAGTGTTTATAAACCAGGCTTTTTCGATCTCTAACCAGCCTGCAAGTATTTCTCTTCCGGACTCAAAGAAAAACCACATAATCAGGATAAAAATGATATAAACACTTACTGTCACAAGTGTGCCAAATCTTCCCCGGTATATTAGTGTCCATAAAGAAGAAAAGCTTGGATCGCTATATCCTTCTTCACCAAAATTAAGTTCCCGTGCAAGAAATCTATAATGCGAAGCAATCCCTGAAGCGATAATTAAAACATATGCTGTCAGAATAACGATAATAAATGGAAAAATCTGCACCATCTGTTCAATAGATATCATACCCTTAAGCCAGGCAGGCAGAATCTTTTCCATTTGAGACCGAAGTTTTTCCAACCTTTCTTCCTTATTCCGATACTCCGGATTGTTTCTTAATTTTTCAATGCTTGCTTCTATGTTTTTCTGACGTTTAGCCAGGTTGGGTTTTTCACGATTTATCGTCCTTGAGATCAATCTGAGTTTATTGCCAAGAGTATTTGACAATCTCTCAATTTGAGCTGTCTTCATTTCAATGGTTAGATACCATCTTTTCCCTTTATTTTCGCTTACCCATGTGTCTACAGTCTCAGGAAGAGTTTTTAATTCTGCAACAAGTTCAGGGATAAGATTTTTTGAAGAAGGAGAGTTTAAAAGAAATTTATTCAGAGGCTCAATTGCACCATAATTTACTATAGCAGCAACCGAATTGATTGTAGCATCAGCTTCAGCCTGATAATCGTTCCAATTTACTCCCCCTCTGACATTCATCTCCCGAAACTTGTTAATAAGTTTTTTTGTTTCAACATCCCATGGTCTTTTTGCAACTAACTTCTGTATATTATCAAGTATTTTTGATAGTTCATTGAGTGGCTGTAGAGTCTTTTCGATTTCCCAAATCTCTGAATTATACTTTTTTATTTCCAGCTCGACTTTATTTATCTCTTTCAAATCATTTATGTAAGGCGCAAGTACATTAACAAGTATAAAGATGCCGAATAAAAGCCCTCCGAAAACTACTCGTTTAGCCTGCCTGGTCTTTTCCTCCAGCAATTTCTTGTGACGTTCGATTTGAAATTCCTTGCTCATATGAACCACCTTTACTTTTTGCTCTGAATCGCCGAAGCTTCAAATCCATATTCTTTTAATATCTTTTGACCCTCAGGCGACAAAATATACATGGCAAGCCGCCATGCTTCAGTAGATGCGCCATTTCTGACAATAAGCCCGTAATCGGCTCCTACAGAAAGCTCTTTAGGTATTGTGATAATCTTAAGATCCGGCACTTCTTTTTTAGCCAATACCGCATTGGTGCAGTATGTAAGGAAAACATCGGCTTTCTTTTCGCTCATCACCCATCCGTATTTATTACGTCCTTCGGGAGCCTTGGCACTGTCCGGCCCTCCGGTGAGTTGGAGAGCTTTGCCGGAAAGAGCTGCGAAACTCCCCTCCTTTATTTTATCCGCCTTTTGAAAAAGTGCCCATGCATAGTCTCCGCTTGGGTCTGCCTTTGGTGTGGAGGTACCCACCCGAACGTTCTTGTCCATCAGGGTATCATACAGATTATCTGTTGATATCGCTACATCAGGCTGTGCCATTGCACAAAGCGTATTACGGGCAAACAGCACTACCGGACTTCCCCATCCCGCAGAAGCAAGTTTTTCAGGATGCTTCATATTCGCAGAAGCGAAAACATCAGGATTTTCACCTTCTTCAATGGCTTTTCTCAAAAGGCCGCTGGGACCAAATTTTGTGGTTACTTCTGTGTTATAGGTTTTTACATAAGAAGCCACCACATCGCCAAGAGCTGCCTTTAAACTTCCTGCAGCGTAAAGTTTTAAGGGTTCGGCCGATACGCACAAAGGTATCGCAAAGGCAAGTATAGCAACAAGAACAAGATAGGTAATACAGTTTTTCACGATTTTCTCCTTTTCTTTTTCAATAATAATAAATTACTGCGGGCGCACGGTTTGTTTCGTGGCCCTATCACTATTTCAATTTAAAATTTATTCGTCACGATGAACAGTTTCAGGAGAAAACGCTGGTAAACATACTGCTATATATTCAGCGCCTTCAGAACCCGGTGTGCTGTATTGAACCCATTTTCCAGAAGGTACAATAATGGCTTCTCCTGCATTTATGTCAGCAGTACTTTCTTTGCTCGTCACCCGTAACATTCCTTTAAGAACAATTGTATATTCATCGAACTCTGGTTTCTGGCCCGGTTCTATCCAACCTGAAGGGCTCTTCATTTTTGCAATGCTTAGATCGTTCGTCCCGGAATTAACACGTCCGATAAATTCTTCAATAATTTTTGGTTTATTTCCTGTAGCCTTAATGATTGTTGGTTTCTCTATTTTAATCATATTTAATTTATCCTATTTTGAGTCGATACAACAGTGAGTTAAGCAGCAATGGCCTGCTGGTAAGTACGAAATATCCTAACAGCACAGTTTTTCAAAACACACCGGAAACAGCCGTCTGAGTTAAGCAACAGGTTTGGTTTCAAATGTCATTTTGCTTAAGAAACTGTTGTTCGAAGTTTTTTGCTTTAAAAACCAGCCACGATACAATAGTTCCCTTTTTATCAACCAATTGGTGAAACCATGCCCAACAATTACAACTCGTTCATTTCCGGAAAGCTGGGACTCGAAGCTATCAACTGCTTTTATTACTCGTATTTTTACATCCGCCAATGATTCGCACTCAGTTTTGAACCCCAGTATCCACAACAATCTCGAAACAAACAACCATTTCTTTGCCTTGAGGCGAACTGCTGGGAAGCGAATTAATGGTATTCCTGCTTCCCTTATCAGCGGGTTTTCAATAATCCTCTTTCCAATTAAATGTCCTGTTTCTATACTTCTTAAAAGATTACTCGTATAAACAATATCTTCGTTTGTACAGACAATCTTGTTATTACAAATCCCTGATTCATCATACCTTTGAACCCACTGTGGAAAATCGTGACCAGAAATTATTTCTTTATCAGAAACCTTCGGCTTGGCATGACGGTATATTATTATTTCCATTTCAAAAACCGAACGCGCTGCTTTGGGGCACGCGGTCTTTGCGCGTCCCAAAAAGTTGGGTCTATATTTGACCAATTATTGAATACATAATGTTTTTTACCAATGTTTAATGCCTTTCAGAAAACCTTCAATACTATTTTCCCGGATAATCCTGATGTTTTGTCGATGAGCATCCTTGTGTACTGGATTTATCCATGAAAGGGTCACGCAGGTTTCGAATTCATCACAGCTCCAGCACCCTTCAATATGCTTGCCTTGGCAACATAAACGAATTGAGCAATTACTGCCTCCACCACCATCCTTACAGATTTTAATACAGTCAAGATGAGTCATGCTTTCAAGAACTCGAATACATCTTTCGGTAGCATTCAACGCATCAAATAAATCTGGCATGATCTTCGGCAAGCCTTCTGAAAGTTTCTCGAATTCAGGCTTACGCATTTGACTGAGTAGCTCATTGGCTAAAGTTGATAATTTACCATTACGAATGATGCAATCCCCACAATAAAGGCCACAGTAAGCAACTTGCGATTCATGATGAATAGGTAAAGTCATTCTATAAGTTCCAGCTCACAAGCCCCGTCGTGATTTTCGCATCAAGCAAGGGACCCTCCGGGGTCTTGTGCAGCGACAGGTTATACCAATTGTTCAAGTCTGTTTTTTGTACATTCGAAATATTCTTTTAGCCAAATATATTTTTTCTGAATATTCGGCTCTTCTTGAAATTTCTTTATATTATAGTCAATATAACTAGGTACAGAAGAGAGATCTTTAAATTGATCAGATTTTGGGTATCCAGATTCCACGGCATCCCCATAAGGTAATAAATAATCAACGTAATATTGTTCGTCAGTATCTTTCCTAAGGCGGTCAAATATTGAAATTTTATTTGATTTATCCCTTTTTACAGCATTATCAGCTAATTTTATGATTTCAGGAGAGACTACTATTCTTGGAGCACCACCTATTTTACGCTCTTGTTCATATGCAGTAATATATCCAGGACCGAAAATCATTCCATCTTTGTTGTATACAAGCCCCTTGTGTAGATAACCTCTAAGTATAGTTTTAAAGTTTTTGACCAGTAAATGGTATTGGAAATACCTCATCAATTCGATAGTTTTGAAGCAAGCTGCAATATCTGTATATGGAATAGTAATTATCAGTGAGTCAGAAACAGCAATAATTTCAGTTCCACTAAAAAGATCATTTTCTTGGTTAAATCTAATTGATGATTCTTTTATTGCCAGCATTAACGTAGCTATTTTGTCAAAATCATCTTGGGTCTTAATACTTTCAACCTTTTTTTTAAAACCAAGTATATCTATGAATGCAACAAACGATTCTTTAAAATCTATGAATTGAGGTAGTTTAAATATCATGTCATTCATACAAATTTTGGGTTCGTTGCAAATAACCAGCAATTAAAGGCGCCCCGCGATAGCGGCGTGCCTTTAATTGTCTGAGTAATTTGCCTTGTTAGGTGATTTGTTTTTCGATAAATTATCAAGAATTTTTTGGCCATCTGGCATACCAGACATAGTTCTCAAAAAAACCACATTTCTTCCCAGTATTTTTTTTATTTCTGCCGCTGAAATTGAGCTCTTTAAAACTTGAAAATCTATCAATTTTTGATAGTGACATTCGTCTTTATCATTATATCTATCTTTTTTTAGAGTGTCGCCTGTGCCTTTACCGTAAGCAACGATACCAACCCCATTTTCATAAAGAAAGACAATGTCACCTTTTTTTATTCGATCTATGTTGTATTTCCATGGATCATAGAATGCAGCTGCAATTCCATTATTTATCATGTCATCATGATCATTTATATCGTTTCCTCTATTTGTATTAAGAATATGAAAGTTGCTATTTTCATACTCATCAGATTGATTTAGCTTAAGCTCAGTTTCTGCAATTTTAATTCCCTCTTCAAGGAGTTTTAGCATAACTTCTTGTTTAGAAAGTGATAAGTAATCAGCCAGCTCTTCAATAAAAGAGTTTAATTCTTTTGGAATTCGAACAGTTGAAGCAACTAACTCTTTTTTTGTTATTTGGGAATTTTTTATCAAACTTTTTAAATCTGTCATAATAATGTCTCCTTGTTTTAAAGTTGAATTTAGAGACAACGTATCATTGAATTAAATTTGTGTCAATAATGAATTATAAATAATTCACATATGATTTAATTTCGTTTTATATTTTTGAAACCTAAGTTGCTCACCAGATTTGGATAACCTTACAAATGTAATGTTATCCAAAATGGTAAAAAATATTTTAATTCTTTTAAACAATCAGCAATCATCTCAATTGCTTTGAAATTATCTATAATCCATCAAGAGGCTTTTTGCAATAACGGGCTTTCATCTTTAGTAAATATGATATCGATTTGATATTCTTTGAAAGTCTCACGTTTAGTTATTGCAAAAACACATGATTATATTGTAATAATGATTTAAGATAATTGCATCATCTTCAAAAGAGAGGTTGCTCATATCAGGGTTCAAGGGGGCAAGGGTTCCAGGAATCAAGTGTAAAAAGGATGATAAAATCATTAGAATATATAAACGCCTGAACCCTTGAATACCACCTTTCTCCCAACTAATTGGGAGAAGAACCGATTCTTCAAACAGTTATAATCAGCAGAGCTTATAGTGACTCTTCAGGGAATAAAAACGAATATCGCGCTTTGTATTGCAATACTATTAATTGTTGCAATGTTTCTTGTAGATTTTGTTATGATTATAACAGCCCAAAAAAGCCTCGTTAAATCAGAAATATCTAAAGCGCATCTTATTTTATCCGATTTGGAAAATCATATTTTAATAGCTGATGACAATAAAAACATATTTATTGAGCCGGAATATATCAAAAGATTGGAAAAAAATTTAAAAACAGCGGACTTTTCCTGCATCCTGGTACAGGATAAAAATTTAAACCTCCTTTATTCCGGTGGTACAAATTGCAAGCTTTCCGATGATATAATAATTGTAACAGAAAGAGCTGTTAATTCTCTGGATAAAACATTAAGTTATGCAGGAACAACCTGGGGTGTTTTGTGGATGCAGGATCGTTATCTTATGATATCTTCCCCTCTGACCGTGGATGGGAAAATCCTGGCAGGGGCAGGCATTGTTATGGAGCTTGAAAACATCTACAGTTCTATAAGAAACTCCCAGAAAGTACTTATTGCTTATTTAATGGTAAATGCTTTTGTATTGACTATTGTTGGGCTTTATTTTGTTTCAAAAATTGCTGTAAAACCTGTTCAGCTAATGCTTAAAAGAGCTGATGAATTCCGGGAAGAAGATGAATTCTTTTTCATGCATGGCAACAAAGAAAATGAGTTCAACAAACTATCAAAAGCTTTAAACCGGCTTTTGAATAGAATTTCGGGAGATAAGGAAAAACTTCTGGCTAATGTGCAATCTCTTGAGAAGATGAATGCTGATTTACAAAAAGCTGAAAGAGACGTTATCCGGGCGGAAAAGCTTGCTTCCGTGGGCAGATTATCATCCGGGATAGCACATGAAATAGGAAATCCGATTGGAATAGTACTAGGTTATCTGGATCTGCTAAAGCAGGAGAATATCCCCGACCATGAAAAATATGAATATATACAAAGATCTGAAAGCGAAATTAACAGAATAAACGTTATAATCCGCCAGCTTCTTGATTTTTCCCGGCCTTCGGAGATAAACCAAACAAAAACCGGGGCTCATGAAACAATACAGGATATTGCGGAGATTGTAAAATATCAGCCTTTTATGTCCGGTATCGAATTAAAGCTTTTGCTTGAAGCAAAAAATGATATTATATTATCTGATCCAAACCAGTTAAAACAGATTTTTTTAAATCTTGTTATAAATGCTGCGGATGCGATTTCTTCATCAAAGGATAAACCGAAAGGACAATGCCGGATAAAGAGTGAAGTTATCAGCAGAGCTGATGCTAAAGCAATTAATAACATGCAGACATTGAAAATTTCTGTAATTGATAATGGCTCAGGAATTGACAAGGATGCCATAGGCAATATTTTCGATCCTTTCTATACTACAAAAGAATCGGGCAAGGGTACCGGGCTTGGATTGTTTGTTTGCTTTTCTCTTATTGAAAGCATGGGAGGAAAGATTGAGGCTATAAGCAATAAAGAAGAAGGAACCGCAATATCCATATATCTTCCTCTTTGTGAAGAAATAACTGCATAAAAAATTATGGAAAATAAAAAACCACAAAAACGGCTTCTTGTAATTGATGACGAAGATAATATGCGTCATATGTTAAATGCTATGCTGAAGAAATTCGGTTATACAGTTGATACAGCCGCTGACGGATATGAAGGCCTTATAATGCTTGAAAGCACACAATATGATTTTATTCTTTGTGACATTAAAATGCCTAAAATGAATGGAATCGATTTTTTAAAAAAGGTCAGAAACAAGATAAACGCCACCATCATAATGATGTCTGCATACGGCTCTATGGATACGGCAATCGAAGCCATGAAGGAGGGCGCATATGATTATATTTCAAAACCGTTTAAAGCAGATGAAGTATTTCTTGCCTTGAAAAAAGCGGAGGAAAGAGAGCTGCTAAAAAACGAAAACCGTTTATTGCGTCAGGAAATTGAAAAAATTGAAGGAAGATATTCTTTCGGAAATATGATAGCAAAAAGCAAAAGCATGAAATCGGTTTTTACACTTTCTGCCAAAGCCGCCCAGTATAATACAACGATTTTAATTATAGGTGACAGCGGAACAGGCAAAGAGCTTATAGCCAGAGGGATTCATTTCGGAGGAAGCAGATCTAAAAAACCTCTTGTCCCTGTTAATTGCGGCGGCATACCGGAAAACCTTCTTGAAAGCGAGCTTTTCGGACATAAGAAAGGGTCATTTACAGGTGCTGATCGGGATAAAAAAGGTCTTTTCGAAGAGGCTGACAGCGGGACAATTTTGTTAGATGAGATAGGAGAACTGCCTCTTTCTTTGCAGGTGAAATTACTTAGGGTTTTACAGGAAAGCGAAATAAGACCGGTAGGCGATTCCAAAACAAAAACAATTGACGTGAGGGTTATAGCTGCTACTTCAAAAAATCTTGAAGAAGAGATCAAAACATCCGCCTTCAGGCAGGACCTTTACTACAGGCTTAATGTTCTTACGATCAAAATTCCGCCTCTTAAAGAAAGGGCTGAAGATATCCCACTGTTATGTGAGCATTTCATAAATGCTTTAAATATAAAAATAGGTAAAGATATTAAAAGCATTTCACCAGCTGCAATGTCCTTGCTGCTTTCGCATGACTGGCCCGGAAATGTAAGAGAACTTGAGAATATTATTGAAAGGGCGGTCGTACTTGCTGAGCAACCCGTTCTTATACCTGATAACTTTCCCCCGGAACTGGCAATTAAAAAAGCAGGCAAAGCAGATGATAATATAGACGGGTATTCAATAAAAGTGGCTCACTCAACTATTGAAAAAAAGCTGATTGAAAAAGCTCTTGGGGCAACAAACGGTAACAGAACAAAAGCAGCTCAACTTCTTGAAATAAGCCACCCTTCGCTTTTAAGTAAAATGAAAACCTATGACATCAAATTATAAATCGCAGGACTGCTTTTAATGTAACTAAATATACTGCCCAAAGTGGACACCTGTCTTATGCACCCACCTTGGGCATATTTGAAAACGTGTTGGGCAAAATTCACGATTGCAGTTTTTAAGGCTCTAAAAACTCTATTCGTCTTTATTAATTTTATCCCTTAATTTCCCGGAGCATTTGAAAGTAACTACCCTTCTTCCTCTCAGGATCAAATCGGAACCTGTAGCCGGATTTCTGCCTCTTCTCTGGCTCTTTTTCTTTACACAAAATTTACCGAATCCGGATATTAATACATCATCACCGTTTTCAAGAGTATCCTTAATTATCATAAGAAGAGATTCTATGATATCGACCGATTTTTTCTTGGTAAAGCCGAGTTCATGTACTCTGGCAACAATGTCATTTTTAGTTAAAGCCATGGCACCTCCTAATAATCTTTTTTCACTTACAGATTAAGATATAAATTTAGAATAAATATACTGTTATAAATAAACGCCCGTAAGGCATTTTGCTTATTAACTCTTTATCAAATCATTTGTTTTCAATATTTTGCCGGAAAGAGAATTTTTGTTTTCCAATCACATTATCTGTTTTTTTAATATTTTATCAATATAAGTTATTAATCCTGCATCTTCTTTCATACTATTTAACAAAAACACACTCAACTTTATTAATAATCAGCGCGGATATGTTCCATGGCCATATATATAGTCAAAATAATACTCATAATATTCCATTTTTTCAACGATTTGTTCTTTAACATCATCACTGCTTTTTGTTTTATTAACAAGCTGTTTCAGCCATAAATCCTTGGCATATCTATAAAGAACATCTTTAAATGTATTAGGATTGCCTGCAATTTCTTTATTGTTTCGGAGAAAAGTATCGGTTGAATCCAAAACTTTTTTTATACTTCTAATGTATTCGGTATCATCAAAGCCGGATTCAATAAAAAGTTGAAAGAGGCCGTTAATTATGGATTTTACGGTACCTTCAACAGCATCAATGCAATTCATTTATGTTCCAAACCACTAAAAATTTTCATGCCATGCGCAACAATTAATAATCAGGTCAACCGGCAAAAATCAAGTCGACGGCCTTTTAATAGCTATTATGCTTTATGCTTTCATACGTGTTTTCAATATAACAGAACTTATATAATTACAATAGATCATAAGTCTATGTAAGTGTTTAAAATATACGGACATTGATAGTATGTCAAGAGATTAAAAAAAGAAAAAAAGATTAATAATACAGAAACATTCATCATCACAATACGATATAAGAACAAAATAACAAATAGTTACAATAAGATATGTTATATTTGTCCTGTTTTATATCCTGATGGTATTTTTTTATAAATTGTATTTTTGAAGCAATTATCACAAATTTATGGCCAATATAACAAGACCGGTTTTGCTGACTATCTATTTTAAAGCCAGGCTATTCTTCAATGCCATATCCACATTTGCCATAATCTCTTGGGAAAGAACAGCGATTTTTGGCAATAACAGCCGTCTATTGTCAATGGTGCGGATCTGCGATAGATTGACAATGGACGGCTTTTTCATGCCGACATCCGTGCCAATAGAAACACATATCGGGTAATTTGCTTTTTTCTCGGAATATTCAGTTATAACAGCAATAATAGTCGTAGGGGAGTACTGATTGCCGATATCGTTTTGAATGATCACCACTGGTCGGGTTTTTCCTGTTTCACTCCCTACCACAGGATCAAGGGCTGCATAATAGATTTCCCCCCTTTTAATGTTGGAAGTTGTCAAGGTGTGGCCTCTGGAAGATTCTCGGCATCAGAATATTTAAAGTCATCACAAATATTATTGTTTTCTTCAGCTAAGTCCTGATAAGCAGCCTTCATATGCTTCTCAAAATCCTGCCTTTCGAGTTGAATTAATTTTTCCTCAATAGACTCCCGTACGAAAGCAGAAACCTTTTTCCCCTGCCGGGAAGATGCCTTAAAAAGCTTCTCCTTGGTCTCGACCGGTAGTTGGATATTTATCCGTACTTTTTCTTGTTGCGTAGTAGATAACATTTATACACCTCTTTTTTGTATATTAATGATGTAAATATTTTATATCAAAATATGATGTAAATAACAACAACTATTTAAAAAAAATTAATTAATAACTTAGCCATTATATTCTCTTGTTCCGGATGTTTTCAGGATAATCTAAAAACATCATAGAAAAATCTTTTTTGTGACAAAATATGTGTGTATAAGATTTATAAGATATTCATTTTGAAAAAGCGGGACAAAAACGGAATGAAATGCAAAGAAAAAAGAAATAAATAAAATTTAAACTGTGTAACCATCTAATTTTATTTGGAGCCGACGGGCGGAATCGAACCGCCTACCTGCTGATTACGAATCAGCTGCTCTACCGTGTGAGCTACGTCGGCTTATATTTTCAATGAAAGTAGGTACTTTGTTTATGTGTCAAAATCAAGAGAAAAATAATTCTATCGATTATCTTTTTAAACCCTTTTTACAAAAAGAACAGGGTGTTGATTTCGAAGGATTGTCCGGCTCGAAAAAAGCTTATATTGCATACAAATTATATATAAGCCACAGGTTACCAATGCTTGTTATAGTGCCTTCAGTAAAAGAAGGAGCCAATTTTGTTAATGATCTTATTTTTTTTCTAAGCAGCCCAAAAGTCCCAGTAATGATTTTTCCTCAATATGATGGGTCTTCGTCTAAATCCTTCTCTTACCATAATGAAATAGCATCGGATCGCATCAGAACTCTATATCAAGCTATTGAAAGCCAAACCCCTCCAATTATTGTCACAACACCTGCTGCCCTGGCCGGAAAGCTTATTCCAAAAAATGAATTGTTAAGTTTTTCTGAGCTCATTGCAGAAAATGAAGAATTAGAAAGGGAAAACCTGATCGAAAAACTGGTTGAGGGTGGCTATTGTAAAACCGTAATTGTTGAAGAACCCGGAGATTATTGTATCAGAGGTGGCATTATTGATATTTTCACACCTCTTTATTCCGATCCCTTAAGAATTGAGCTTGCCGGTGACCTTGTAGAATCAATAAGGTTTTTTTCAGCATCAAGCCAGAGAAGCTTAAAGGCTGTCAGTGAAGCAGTTATTCTTCCCGCTAAAGAAGCAATAGTAAAAAACAAAGATTTAAACAATTTTATCAGCCGGATCAGAGAAATCGCCTCCGGGCTTAATATTCCTGTTACAAAAGTCAGAGCAATAGTCGATAAAATAAAAACCGAAGGGATTCTTCCAAATATTGAAGGCATAAGCAGTCTGATTTATCCAAAGCCTGATTCTCTTTTTGATTATATTCCCAAAAATTCCATAATCATTATGGATGAACCTGAACAACTTCAACAGGAAGCAGGCAAACTGTTTGAAAAGGAATTTAATAATTATACTGCTGCCTGCGACGAACAAAGCCTGTGTATCGATCCTGACAACATCTATCTGTCATGGGATAAAATATACGGATTAATCAATGAAAGAAAGTATTATACTTTCAGATCTATAGGGTTATTAAGTAATAATGGGCACGATCGTTTATCAATAAAATGCGATAATTTTATAAAAAGTAATGATTCTGTAATTTTGGATCTGAAAAACCGTATCAAAAAAGAAAACTACCTTTCGCCCCTTGCACAATGGATTGATGATAAAAAAAACTTAAAATGTGTTACTTTAATTGTTTGCAGCACCACATCTCAGGCCGAAAGAATGAAATCCCTTTTATCGCCATATGGGATTACAATGCAAATAAAAGAGGAATTTCCCCATAGGTTAATCACAAAAGGGGAAGCATATATTTGTCTTGGACACGTTTCTTCCGGATTTATGTATCTTGATGAATCATTGGCAATTATAACCGAAGATGAAATTTTCGGTGCAAAACACCATTTAAAAAAGCGTGTAGCAAAAAGACCGGCTTCTGTGATTCTTGCTTTTGAAGATTTGAAAAAAGGAGATCTTGTAGTTCATAACGAGCATGGAATAGGAAAATTCGAAGGCATTGCTAAACTGAATCTAAACGGTTCTACAAATGATTTTCTGCTTATTTTATATAAAGATGATGACAGGCTCTATCTTCCGGTTGATAAGATGAACCTGGTTTATAAATACATGGGTGTTGACGAAATCTCACCTGTTCTTGATAAAATGGGTGGCAAATCATGGGATAGGGTAAAAGAGCGCGCAAAAAAGTCTGCTGAAAAAATTGCCGGAGAACTTCTTAAATTGTACGCAGTAAGAAAAGTAAGTAAAGGTTTTGAATATAAAAATCCGGATAGCTATTTTAAGGATTTTGAAGCCGGATTCACATATGAAGAAACCCCCGACCAATTGCAGGCAATTGAAGATGCCTTAAACGATATGGGAAACAGTACTCCCATGGACAGGCTGGTATGCGGTGATGTGGGATACGGTAAAACCGAAGTGGCATTAAGAGCCTCATTTCTTGCAATCAATTGCGCCAAACAGGTTGCAGTACTTGTTCCTACCACAGTTCTTGCGGAACAGCATTATTCAACTTTTACTGCACGGTTTGAGAAATATCCGATAAATATTGAATGCCTTAGCAGGTTCAGAGCTCTTAAGGAACAAAAGAGGATAATATCCGATATTTCATCCGGAAAAGCTGATATTGTTATCGGAACCCACAGGCTTTTGCAAAAAGATGTTGCCTTTAAGGATTTAGGGCTTATTGTGCTTGACGAAGAGCATCGGTTCGGCGTCAAACACAAGGAAATGCTGAAAAAATTAAGGGCTAACGTTGATGTTCTTGCATTGACAGCCACACCGATTCCAAGAACATTGCATATGTCGCTTACCGGAATACGTGATATCAGTGTTATTTCCACTCCGCCCGAACACCGCCAGTCTATAATAACCTATGTCTCCGAATTTGATGAAGCTCTGATTGCCCAAGCTGTGAGAAAAGAGCTTGAAAGAAAAGGTCAGATATATTTTGTACATAATAATATTTTTAGTATTGAAAAAATTGCGACAAAATTGCAGGGACTTGTTCCTGAAGTAAAAATCGGAATCGGACACGGCAGGCTTAATGAAGACGAACTCGAAAGGGTTATGCTCAAATTTGTAAATAAAGATATTGATATGCTGGTTTGCACCACAATAATTGAATCAGGACTTGATATCCCTTCGGCTAATACTATAATTATTAACAGAGCAGATAAACTGGGGCTGGCACAGATATATCAGTTGCGGGGAAGGGTTGGGCGGTCTGATGAGCAGGCTTATGCTTACCTTTTTATCCCGAAAGACAGCATTCTCGGAAAAGATGCCCAAAAACGCTTGAAAGTATTAATGGAACACAGCGATCTTGGTTCAGGTTTCCAGATCGCTATGAGCGATTTAAGAATAAGAGGGGGTGGTACAATCCTGGGTGCTTCTCAGTCAGGACATATTGCAGCTGTTGGATATGAGATGTTTCTCAAGCTTATGGAAGAAGCGGTTTGTGAACTTAAAGGTGAGCCTGTAAAAGAAATTTTGGAGCCGGAAATAAATATTTTAATGTCAGCATATCTTTCTGAAACTTATGTACCCGATATTGACCAAAGGCTTACAGCCTACCGCCGTCTTTCAAAAATGACGGAAGTTAATGAGATATCAGGCTTTAAAGCGGAACTGACAGACAGATTCGGGCCTTTGCCTAAGGAAGCTTCCAATCTTTTAATTAAAATCATGCTCAGAATATTAGCACAAAAATCAGGTGTTAAACGACTTAACTTAAAAGACCGTCAGCTTTTACTGTATTTTGCAATGCAACCATATATAAAAAACCCTTCGGAACTTATCGATATGGTTATTGCAAATAAAGACCGTTTCGAATTTACACCGGACCATGTGCTTAAAGTAAAATTGTCAAAACAAAGTTTTATAAGGCAAATAGGTGAGATTAAAAACATCTTGAAAGAAATTGCCCAACGTGTTAACGGCTGAATTCTCTATCAATAAATAATGACGGACTAATACAAAGTCCATCTTAATTATATAACATCAAACTATATTGCGATCGGATACTTATGAAAAGCAAATTTAAGACATGCACAAACACTATAGTTATACTTTTTATTATGATAGTAATGCCGGGTATTTTAATTTACAAAGGCCAATGCAGCGCCGAAGTGTTGGACAGGATTGTTGCCGTGGTTAATAATGAGTTGATTACACTTAGTGATTTTACAGAAACCACCAAAGCCTATACTGAAAAAATACTGTCATTTGGTTATCCTGAAGACCAAGAGCGCGAAATGCTTTTTAAAATGCGGGAAGATGTTTTAAATCAGCTTATTGACCAGAAGCTTACCGATCAGCAAGCTAAAAAATACGATCTTTCGGTAACTGATAAAGAGCTTGACAATACCTTAGAGCGTATTAAAGAGTCCAAGCGCTTAACTGACGAAGAGTTAAGGAACATGGTAGCTAAAGATGGACTTACGTTTAATGAATTCAGCGATAAAATAAAGCAGAATATTCTCAGAGCAAAAATTCTTGATATTGAAGTTAAATCAAGGATAGTAATTACAAGAGACGATGTTAAAGCATATTATGAAAGTCATAAGAGCGAATATATGCCGCAAGCAGTATATCATCTTTTTAATATAATAAACAGATTGGATTCCAATGCAGATAATGATAATAAAATCAAAGCCTTGTCAATAATGGAAACTATTTATACAAAACTAACTGAAGGACAGTTAGTTGAAGAAATTGACAAAGATTATGCAGAATCATACGGTATTGAAACTTCGGATTTGGGAACATTTGAATTTAATGAATTATCACAACAAATACAGGATGCGATAAAAGACCTTAAACAAAAAGAATTCAGCAAAGTACTTGAAACTGATCTGGGGTACCAAATTATCTACATAGAGGAGATTAAAACAAAGCCCGGCAAGTCACTTGATGAAGCTACCTCCGAAATTCAGGGGATACTTTATAATGATGCCACCAATGAAAAATTCAAACTATGGGTAGAAGAACTAAGGCAAAATTCTTATATCAAGATTATTAAATAGGTATCGTGAAGCTTTGTTTCTTCGCCGTCCAAATCATAATATTTTGCTGGTATATAAATATTTAGCCGAGTGAGTACACTTCATTTTTTAAAGCCATGCCGGGATTATAAATAGATGCCAAATTTCACATTGCCTGCAATAGTTCTTCGGCGTGTAGATTTTGGAGACTATGATTTAATATTGACCTTCTTCTCATTAAAAAAAGGCAAAATATCTGCAATTGCAAAATCTGCAAAAAAGAGTGCAAAACGTTTCGGTGGAATTCTTGAATTGTTTTCGCTTTTAGAAATTGTATGCAGTTCTTCAAAAGACAGGGATCTTATGGTTTTGCAGGAGGCAAATCTTATTGATTCCTTTTCCGGTATAAGGGGAAACTTAAAAAAAACCGCATATGCGAGTTATTTTGCTGAAATGATAAATGTGTGGACAGAAGCAGGAGCAAAACAGGACAATCTTTACCTCCTGTTACATTTTGTTCTTGAGCAACTTGATAACTGCCTGATACCGGAAGAAATACTAAGCATCATTTTTCAGATGAGATTTATTGTTATAGCTGGTATTTGCCCTGATTTGTCCTTGTGTATGAAGTGCCGCCTTGAAATAGACAACATAAAAGAAGATCGTGTTGCCTTTGACATTTCAAAGGGTGGAATTGTATGTCAAAAATGTGCCGGAGCATCTGTTAACCGGCTCTTTCTTTCCAAAGGGACAATCAAACGGCTCCTATGGATTGAAAGCGGCGATTTATCCAAGGCCTCAAAAATACGTTTTACTTCTCCTGCTATAAAAGAGGGATTGGATCTTCTGGAGTCATATACAGCCTATCATCTTGGAAAAGAGCTGCAAAGCTTTAAGTTTTTGAAACAGATCAGGAAAAAAGATGAATAATTTTAGCAAACTATTAAATTCGGAACATGCCGAAGCTTCGGTGCCCTGCCGTATTGATATGGGCGGAACTTTAGATATAAGTACATTTCATTATCCTCTGATGCATCTTAACCCATGCACATTTAATATTGCTGTTAATTTAAGAACCAGAGTGCATCTTCATCCATTTGACAAAGGAAAGATAAAAGTTTCTTCACGCGGTTTTAAAAGCGCAGTATTTCCTATAGAAAAAGCACCTTTCAACCACCCGCTTGGGCTTATGTTTGCGATTGCATCATTTTTCAGAGCTGACGGAGTCCATATTTCAATTAACTCTTCATCTCCCCCAAGAAGTGCTTTAGGCGGATCATCATCTGCTGCCGTGGCACTTATAGCAGTGCTTTCAAAATTACATGAAAAAACAGGCAAAAAAGCATTGTCAAAGCAGCAAATTGTTTTGCTTGCGCATTCAATCGAACAAAGTGTTGCCGGTGTGCCGTGTGGTTTGCAGGATCAACTTGCAGCAGCTTTCGGAGGTATTAATGCATGGTACTGGAAAGATGGGTCAGATGGGGCTCCTTATAAAAAAAGGAGCATATTTAACAATAAATTTTTCAAAGATTTCAAAAAGAATCTGCTTTTAGCCTATTGCGGTATTCCGCATGAATCAAAAAACATAAACGGCATATGGGTTAATCAGTTTGTTTCCGGCAAATACCGAAATCTATGGGATGACATAGTGGCATGCACAAATAGTTTTGTTGATGCATTATCAAATTATAAATTTCATGATGCTGCTTTACTTATGAATCAAGAGACTGCTATAAGAAAAAAAATGACGCCGGATGTTTTAGATGATATCGGCCGAAAGCTTGTTAAAGCAGCTGTAAGCAATAACTGTGGAGCAAGATTTACAGGTGCCGGAGGCGGAGGCTGTATATGGGCTATAGGGGAAATTTCCGATATTGAAAAATTAAAGCCTAAATGGGAGTCCGTACTTTCGCAAAGAAAAGAAGCATGCTTACTCGATATTGAACCGGACCCAGAAGGTTTGCTGATAAACTAATAAGAGGTAAAAAAATATGAATTTTCAAGATATAATTCTGTCTTTGCAAAAGTTCTGGTCACGCAAAGGCTGTGCACTTATACAATCATATGATTTGGAAGTGGGTGCGGGTACTTTTCATCCTGCCACTTTATTAAAATCTTTGGGACCGGAGCCATGGAATGCTGCCTATGTTCAACCTTCCAGGCGCCCAACTGACGGCCGGTACGGGGAAAACCCAAACAGACTTCAACATTACTATCAGTATCAGGTAATACTCAAGCCTTCTCCTTCTGATGTTCAACAGCAGTATCTTATGAGTTTAAAAGCCCTTGGCATAAACCCACTTGATCATGACATAAGATTTGTTGAAGATGACTGGGAATCCCCTACCCTCGGCGCTTCAGGCCTTGGATGGGAAGTATGGCTGGATGGAATGGAAATAACACAATTTACATATTTCCAGATAGCAGGAAGCATAGATCTTCATCCGATCTCTGTTGAAATTACATATGGGCTGGAAAGAATAGCAATGTATTTGCAGGAAGTTGATAATGTCTATAACCTTAAATGGAATGATTCTATCAGTTATGGAGATATTTATCATCATCAGGAAGTGGAACAATCGACTTATAATTTCGAAAAAGCCGATATTAATTTTCTGCACAATCTTTTTGCCCAGTATGAAGCGGAATCTTTAAAAATAATTAAAGAATCACTTGTTATTCCTGCTTATGAGTACTGCCTTAAGTGTTCGCATACCTTTAACCTTCTTGACGCCCGCGGAGCAATCAGTGTTACGGAAAGAACCGGTTACATAGCAAGGATCAGAAACCTTGCTCGTGCATGTGCGGAAGAATACTTAAAGCAAAGAGAAGCTATGGGTTTTCCTTTGCTTAAAAAATAATAATTGCAAATTTTTTACAGGCTTATAATGAGTCTTTAATATTTATAGTTTTTGGTAAACCGAGGTAAAAATGGAAACACTGTTACTTGAAATTGGAATGGAAGAAATTCCTGCAGGCTATATCGAACCGGCGCTTAGCGCACTTTCTGCTATTCTTGCACAAAGACTGACCGAAGAAAGAATCAAACATGGTAAATTAAAAACATTTGGAACTCCGAGAAGACTTTCAATATTTGTTTATGATGTTTCTGCAAAACAGGATTCTCTTACTACAGAAATTAACGGGCCTCCGGAAAAAATAGGATTCGATGAAAACGGACAGCTTACAATGGCCGGCAAAAAATTTGCAGAAAAAATGGATATCAGCCCAAAAGCAATCAGCGTAAAGCAAACTGATAAAGGGTCTTATCTTTGTGCAGTCAAAACAGAATCCGGAATCAAAACCAAAGCAGTTTTAAATAAAATACTTCCACAGGTTATTTTACATATTCCTTTTCCAAAAGTTATGAAATGGGCGGATCTTGATATCAAATTTGCAAGACCCATTCAGTCTATAGTCGCTCTTTTAGGCGGGCAGGTTATCTCTTTTGATATTGGCAATATCAAAAGTTCAAGAAATACTTTCGGCCATCGTTTTTTATCTCCCGACAAAATAAGATTATCTGATCCGGATGAATATATCAATAAATTAAAAGACGCCTTCGTACTTGCAGACATCAATGAAAGAAAAGCTGATATTAAAAACCAGATCGCAGAAATTGCAAAAAATCTTGATGGTAATGTTTTATGCGATGATGAACTTGTGAATATTGTCACCAATCTTGTTGAGTATCCCGTAGCGGTTGCCGGAAGCTTTGACAGATCTTATCTTGAAGTGCCGGATGAGGTGCTGATAAATTCAATGCGCGAACATCAGAAGTATTTCGCAATTATTGATACCAATAACAGGCTTTTGCCGAATTTTATTGCCGTCAATAATACACAGGCCAAAAATATGCAGGTAGTCGCTAAAGGCCATGAAAGAGTTTTAAGAGCCCGCCTGGAAGACGCCCGGTTTTTTTACAAAAGCGATATTAAAATTTCTCCCGATGACTGGGTTGAAAAACTAAAAGGCGTTCTTTTTCAGGCAAAACTCGGCACCATGTACGAAAAAACCCAAAGAATTGAAAAATTGGGCAAATATCTTGCTGATGAGATATCTGATGACCCGCTATTAATAAAGCAAACAGTAAGAGCTGCCAGGCTATGCAAGGCCGATCTGGTCAGCCATATAGTAGGCGAATTTCCAAAACTTCAGGGTATCATGGGAAGAATATATGCTGCAAAGGCAGGGGAAGAAAATAATGTGGCTATTGCTATTGAAGAACATTACAGGCCAGCATATTCAGGCGGAAAGCTTCCGGAAACTACAATTGGTGCAATAGTAGCAATAGCAGATAAGATGGATTCGATTTGCGGCTGTTTTTCAGCAGGACTTATACCTACCGGAGCTTCAGATCCTTATGCATTAAGAAGACAGGGAATCGGAATAATTCAGATAATGCTTGATAAAGGGTTTTTATTCTCATTAAGAAGCCTGATTGAAAAAAGCCTCTCACTGTTTGAAATTAAAGATACCACAGATAATAGTAGTACAGCTGATAATGTCTATAGTTTTTTGCAAGGCCGTATATCACACCTGCTTGCAGAAGAAGGCTATTCAAAAAATGTGATATCGGCAATAGTTGATATTTCCGCAAACCATGTGCCTGATGTATGGCAACGCACAAAAGCGCTTGAAAAACTTAAAGCTGACCCAGGCTTTGAGCAGCTTGCAATAGCATTTAAAAGAGTTGTCAATATCATCAGAAAATCAGCCCCCAAAAGTGCCGACTGCAAAAGTGATGTTAACGAAAGACTGTTTGAAAAAGATTGTGAATCGGCTTTATTTGCTGCATATAAAGATATAAAAATGAAAGTATCGGATAATCTTGAGAAAGGATTTTATGACCAGGCCCTGCTTGATATTGCGTCTCTTAAAAACCCTGTTGATGATTTTTTTGATGGCGTTTTAGTAATGGCCGAAGATGAAAATATCCGTAACAACCGAATAGCATTGCTAAGATCTATTTCCGATCTTTTTGCATTATTTGCAGATTTTTCAAAAGTGTGAAAATTGTAACTACTAAGGTTCACAGTTCAAGGGTTCACGGTTCAAGGTTAGAGAGCTGCGAATTTAAAGATGTTTACGAGCAAATCAGACGAACCCGTATTTCCGTTCGTGGGTTCATCAACTATCTCAAGAAATATGAAGAGCTCAAAACAATCAACTGTGAACCGTGAACCTAACAACCTGAGTAGTTACTGATAATTTATGTTTTATTAAGTATTATCAAACGAGCTATTTTCAAACAATAAACAAATGGAGGATAAAATGCCTTTTGATCCTGATATGGACAAAATATTAAAACAGTGGAGATGTGAGGAAACAGGCCTTGTTGTTTCCATAAATCGTTATGGAGAAGGTGAAGCAAAACTTCAGATAGGCCCGAGAATATTTATTAAAAAAGACGGAAATGAAAGCCAGCGTAAGGCAGGCCGTCTTACAATTGAAGATCTTATGTGGTTTTATGAAATCATTGATGAAGTTAAAGATGAGCTCTCAGCACTTGCCGTCCCTAAATAATCAGGCTTTGATAAAAATATGTCAGACATTATAAACCCTGATATTATCAAAAAAATTGAAACTTTGAGAGAAGAACTCAACAGACATAATTATTACTATTATGTAATGGATGACCCTCAATTTTCCGATGCCCAATATGATAAAATGATGCAGGAATTGCTTGAACTTGAAGAAAGATTTCCGGAACTGTCAAGTCCTGATTCTCCGTCTATGAAAGTTGGTGCTGCACCTGTCAAAAAATTTGAGACAGTAAAACACTCTGTTAAAATGCTAAGCCTTGATAATGCGTTTTCTGATGCTGATATTTTAAATTTTGACAAGCGCGTAATAAAAGAGCTTATGACGGATGAGCAAATTCTTTATACGGCAGAACCCAAGATGGATGGAGTTGCCGTAGAGCTTGTTTATAAAGATGGAAGGCTTGTATCTGCTTCTACAAGGGGGGATGGCGAAACCGGTGAAGACATAACTTCTAATGTTAAAACTATACGTTCTGTTCCTGTCTTGCTTCAACCGCACCAAAAAGAGCATACCAGCCCTTCCCTTCTTGAGGTTAGAGGTGAGGTTTTTATAAGCAAAGATGGTTTTAAACGGCTTAACGAAGATATGCTGTCCCAGGGTCTGCCATTATTTGCGAACCCAAGAAATGCTGCGGCGGGATCTTTGAGGCAGCTTGATTCTAAAATAACCGCAAAACGGCCGCTTGAAATTTATTTTTACGGTATCGGTGAGTCAGAAGGTATAAATTTTCAATCTCACTGGGACTGGCTTTGGGCTTTAAAAGAGCTTGGGCTAAGAATCAATCCCCATATAAAGCCAAAAATAAATATAGCTGCTGTTTGTAGCTATTACAAAGAACTTGAAGCTATGCGAAACTCCCTGCCATATGACATAGATGGTATGGTGATAAAAGTAGATTCCGTGAAGTTTCAGGAGCAGCTTGGAACTAAAGCAAGAAGCCCCAGGTGGGCTATTGCATATAAATTTAAAGCTATACAGGAAACAACCAAAATAATGGATATACTTGTGCAGGTGGGGCGCACCGGCGCTGTCACTCCTGTAGCCTGCCTTGAAAGTGTCAATGTAGGGGGAGTGAATGTAAGCCGTGCGACACTGCATAACGAGGATGAAATTAAAAAGAAAGATATCAGGATAGGAGATACCGTTATTGTTCAGCGCGCAGGTGATGTTATCCCGGAAATCGTAAAAGTTATTGACAGTGTAAGAACCGGAAGTGAAAAAATCTTTTGTATGCCTCAAAATTGCCCTTCATGTAATTCGCAACTTATTCGTGATGAAAAAGAGGTTTCCGTTAGATGTATAAATGATACCTGTCCAGCAAAAATAAAAGCGCAGATAGAGCATTTCGTTTCCAAAAGGGCTTTTGATATAGAAGGCCTTGGTGAAAAGTTGATTGATCAGCTTGTTGAAAAAAAACACTTATCTTCCTATGCTGATATTTTTTATCTTGAAAAAGCAAGATTGGAAGGCATGGAGCGCATGGGCTTAAAATCTGCCGAAAATCTTATTGAAGCTATTGAAAAAAGCAAAAATATATCTTTTGCCAGATTTATTTACGCGCTTGGCATTCGTCATGTGGGCGAACATATCGCTGAGATACTTGCATCAAAGTATGGAGAATATAAAAAGCTCTGTAATGCAACATATGATGATTTAAATACTATAAATGGACTCGGTCCTGTTGTATCACAAAGCATTGTTGACTTTCTCGTACACAGGGACAATCTTGACAGGATAGAACGAATACTAAACAGCGGCGTTAGACTCCAATATGAAGAAAACAGAAAAAATTCAATCCTTGATGGTAAAGTTTTTGTTATAACCGGAACTCTTGAAAGTCTGACAAGAAACGAAGCCATAATGAAAATCAAATCATTGGGCGGAAAAATCAGCGGGTCCGTTAGCAAAAAAACCAATTATCTTGTTGCCGGCAGTTCTCCCGGATCTAAGCTTGAAAAAGCAAAAGCAGCCGGTGTTAAAATAATTAATGAGAACAATCTTAAAGTTTTACTTGAAAGCTGATATTTAGCCAAATTTCAGATAGTGTCAAGCAATTGGCGTTCCCACCTAATTTCAGATAGTGTCAACCAATTGGCGTTTCCCCCTTTTTTTATAACTCCGCACAAACCGCGTGTTTTCCATAATTAATCGAATCTATACATATACCAATAAGCTATAAGCTATAATATATCAAGGCATATCCTTTGCATATCCTGGTTCCGCTGGCATAGACTAAATATATATAAGCCCGATCAATCAATAGTTTTTATTAATATTTACGCTACCGAAAAAAGAAAACACGAAAGGTATACATATGTCTGAAATCGGAGAATGCATTGCTTTTGCCAACTACAAGGGCGGTACGGGTAAAACAACTTCCTGTTTGAGTATTGCCGGGTTTTTGGCCAAAGGCGGTAGCAAGGTCCTCTTAATCGATTTTGACCCGCAGGCAAGCGCAACTTCTGGAATTGGTATAGATAAACTGACGTTAAAGCACACGATATATGATTCAATTCTTGGTCTGTGCGATGGACACGAAGATGTCCCGTTAAAAAATATAATACTGGAAACGGATGTAAAAAATCTCCACCTCGCGCCATCCGAATGGGATCTCTCTGCTGCCGAAGTAAGTATTCAAAGCACTAAGGAAAAAATTACTTTACTCCGTACGTTAATCCGGGATGTCCAATCTTTGTATGATTACATTCTGATTGATACGCCTCCCAGCTCAGGACTACTGCTGATGAACTGTTTTGTTGCTGCAGATCACATGATCATACCTTTTGATCCCGGTATTTTTTCCGTCGAAGCCATTGACAATCTCAAAACCGTATTTCTTGATGTCAAGCGCAATACCGGTCATCATTTTAATAAGATTACGATTATTCTGACCCGATATGTTGGGCAAGACCCACTAGAAAGAATATTACACGGCGATAACCCATCCCGCCAGATCAAGAAAATGCTGGTAAGAATGTTCAAGTCTGTATTTGTTGTTCCGGAATCGCCGGAGATTTTTAAATCACAACAAAAAGGGACTCCGATCTCTCATTATGCACCAAAAAGTAAGGCCGGTAAGGCCTATAAGAAAATTGCGGATTCAATAAAAAAGTCAAACTTAACGCTCTAATTAGAAAAGAAGGGAAATATTATGAAAGCTATAAAAAAGGAACGCAAGCCCGGAAGATCTGTTTTCTTTCCGGATAAAGAAGAAAATAACGATGTTGCTGCGGGCGAGGTTGACTTTATCAATAACTCAGGCAAAGACACACCAAACCAGCTCAATACTGCTGATAATAGTTTGAAGATGTTATTAAACGCTCTCAAGGCTGTAAGAGCAGGTGATTTTAACGTAAGGCTGGATTTTGACCGACACGGTGGCATCATGGCCGATATTGCCGATGTGTTTAACGATGTTATTGAATTAAACAGGAGGTTATCCGATGATTTTGTACGTATAAGTGAGATTATCGGTCATGAAGGGAAGGTATCAGAGCGTATCGCGATCGGACCGGTAACCGGTTCATGGAGGACCAGTGTTGAATCAGTAAATTCTTTCATAAATTATCTCGTCCAACCTACAGAAGAATTCGGCCGTGTTATCAGCAGTGTTGCCGAGGGAAACCTTTCAAATAAAATGGCTTTGGAAATCGATGGAAGGCAATTGAAAGGTGAATTCTTAAAAATCGGCAACAGAGTCAACATGATGGTCGACCAGTTAAGCAGCTTTGCCTCAGAGGTAACCCGTGTGGCCAGAGAAGTCGGCACCGATGGAAAGCTTGGCGGTCAGGCAGAAGTGCAGGGGGTTGGCGGTACATGGAAGGAATTAACGGAAAACGTCAATATGATGGCGGCTAACCTCACCAATCAGGTCCGCAATATTGCCGTTGTAACTACTGCTGTTGCCAACGGGGAGCTTTCCCAGAAGATCACTGTTGAGGCAAAAGGCGAAATCCTTGAATTGAAGAATACGGTAAATAAGATGGTTGACAACCTCAATACTTTCGCCAGCGAGGTTGCTCGAGTGGCCAGAGAGGTTGGTATCGAGGGGCAGCTGGGCGGCCAGGCAGAGGTTCCCGCTGTAGCCGGCACATGGAAGGAATTAACGGACAATGTAAACATGATGGCGGCCAACCTCACCAGCCAGGTCAGAAATGTTGCCGTCGTAACAACAGCTGTTGCCAACGGGGATCTCTCCCAGAAGGTTACCGTTGATGTAAAAGGTGAGATCCTTGAATTGAAGAATACGGTAAACAAGATGGTTGACAACCTCAGCACCTTCACCGGCGAGGTAACCCGTGTGGCCAGAGAGGTCGGCATCGAAGGGCAGCTGGGTGGCCAGGCTGAGGTTCCCAGTGTAGCCGGAACATGGAAGGAATTAACGGACAATGTAAACATGATGGCGGCCAACCTCACCAGCCAGGTTAGAAATATTGCCGTTGTCACTACTGCTGTTGCCAATGGCGAACTCTCCCAGAAGATTACAGTTGAGGCTCAGGGGGAAATCCTGCAGTTGAAAGATACCATCAACCGAATGGTTGATCAGTTGAGCAGCTTCGCCTCAGAAGTAACCCGTGTTTCGAAAGAGGTTGGTATCGAAGGTAAGCTGGGTGGCCAGGCAGAGGTAAAGGGGGTCGGCGGAACATGGAAGGAATTAACGGACAATGTAAACATGATGGCAGCCAATCTCACCAATCAGGTCCGCAATATTGCCGTTGTCACGACTGCTGTTGCAAACGGGGAGCTTTCCCAAAAGATCACTGTTGAGGCTCAGGGGGAGATCCTGCAGTTGAAAGATACTATCAACCGAATGGTTGATCAGTTAAGCGGTTTCGCTTCAGAGGTTACGAGGGTGGCAAGAGAAGTAGGCGTGGAAGGCAAGCTGGGCGCACAGGCTGAAGTGCTCGGGGTGGCCGGCACATGGAAGGATCTGACAGATAATGTAAACATGCTGGCGGACAATCTGACCAGCCAGGTTAGAAACATAGCTGAAGTGACCACAGGTGTAGCCCAGGGTGATTTAACCAGGAAGATAACCGTTGAGGCCAGCGGTGAGATTCAGCAGTTAAAAGACACGATCAACACAATGGTTGATCAATTAAGCACTTTCGCGGGCGAAGTAACCAGGGTTTCCAAAGAGGTCGGCGGCGAAGGTAAGCTGGGTGGTCAGGCTGAGGTTCCGGGTGCAACCGGTACATGGAAAGAACTGACGGAAAATGTCAATATGCTGGCGGCCAATCTGAGCAACCAGGTAAGAAACATAGCCATGGTAGCCACAGCCATAAGCGCAGGAGATTTAACTCAGAAGATAACAGTTGAGGCCAGCGGTGAGATTCAGCAGTTAAAAGACACGATCAACACAATGGTTGGTCAATTAAGCACTTTCGCGGGCGAAGTAACCAGGGTTTCCAAAGAGGTCGGCGGCGAAGGCAAGCTGGGCGGTCAGGCTGAGGTTCCGGGTGCAACCGGCACATGGAAGGAACTGACTGAAAATGTAAATATGCTGGCGGCCAATCTGAGCAACCAGGTAAGAAACATAGCCATGGTAGCTACAGCTATAAGCGCAGGAGATTTAACCCAGAAGATAACCGTTGAGGCATCGGGAGAGATTGCAGGCTTAAAGGGAACTCTCAATTCCATGGTTGACAACCTCAATCTGTTTGGAAGCGAAGTTACGCGTGTGGCAAGAGAAGTAGGAGTTGAAGGCAAGCTGGGCGCACAGGCTGCGGTGCCGGGAGTGGCCGGCACATGGAAGGAACTGACAGAAAATGTAAATATGCTGGCGGCCAATCTGAGCAACCAGGTAAGAAACATAGCCATGGTAGCCACAGCCATAAGCGCAGGAGATTTAACTCAGAAAATAACTGTTGAGGCATCGGGAGAGATTGCAGGCTTAAAAGGAACTCTCAATTCCATGGTTGACAATCTCAATCTGTTTGGAAGCGAGGTTACGAGGGTGGCAAGAGAAGTAGGAGTGGAAGGCAAGCTGGGCGCACAGGCTGAGGTGCCGGGAGTGGCCGGCACATGGAAGGAACTGACTGACAATGTAAACATGCTGGCGGACAATCTGACCAGCCAGGTCAGAAATATTGCCGTTGTCACGACCGCTGTTGCAAACGGTGAACTTTCCCAAAAGATCACTGTTGAGGCCCAGGGGGAGATTCAGGAGTTAAAAAACACGATCAACAAAATGGTTGACAACCTCAACATCTTTGCCGGCGAGGTAACCCGTGTGGCCCGGGAGGTTGGTACCGACGGAAAATTAGGCGGCCAGGCGATAGTTCCAGGTGTAGCCGGCACGTGGAAGGAATTGACCGATAACGTGAATGCCATGGCAGGAAGCCTTACTTCGCAGGTGCGGGGTATTTCAAAGGTCACAATGGCAATTTTCGAAGGAGATCTTTCCCGAAAGATTACGGTTGAAGCCCGTGGCGAAATGCTCGAATTAAAAAATACGATCAATGGCATGGTGGACACCCTTAACAGCATTATCGGTAACATTAATGCCGTGATGTCCATGGTAGGCGAAGGCAACCTCTCGCAGATGGTAGACGTTAATGCAGTAGGAGATTTTGCTTCTATGGTTGACGGTATAAACAGCACCATAGAAAGTCTCAAAGGCATTGTTTCGGAACTCCGGAATGCAGGTATAAATATCGGTACAGTATCTCAGAAGACGCTCGGTGCAGGCCAGGAAATGAATGCTCTCCTGTCCCAGCTTTCCGGCACTATTGAACAGATAGCAGAGGGTGCCAAGGCTCAGGCTCAACAGATTGTCGAGGCGTCAAGCGAAAGCGAGGGAGTTGGAAAAACGGCATCCAATACGCTGACCCAGGCGGAAAGCATGAACCAGCATACGGAAGTAGCCACTAAGGCAACGGGCGAAGGCCGCAAAGCTATGGAAGAAACGATCAAGAACACGGACCTGATGCTTGAAGGTTCAAATGAATCCGTAGGAAGGATTGAATCACTTAGCAAAAGCAGTGAACAGATCCAGGAAATTGTAGATGTGATCCGGGATATTGCAACCCAGACAAATATACTTGCCATCAATGCCGCAATTGAGGCCGTTCGTGCCGGCAAGCAGGGTAAGGGTTTTGCTGTTGTTGCCGAAGAGGTCAAGACCTTGTCTGCCGACAGCAAATTGCAGGCAAAAAAGATATCGACTCTTGTCCAGTCGGTTATGGGCGAAACGCAAGATACGGCACTAACGATCAAGACCATGGCCGGTAATGTCAGGCTGGTGAAAGATTCCATCGAATTAACCTCCAGCTCATTTAAGGATATTGACCGTTCTATTGACGTAACATCCACTACATCAATGGAAATTTCGAAGGCCGCCGCCGATCAGAAGAACAGCATCGATGCTGTTTCCCAGAGTCTTGACAAGATCAGCGGTATCGCTGCCGACACATCTACCGCTGCCACCCAGTCGGCGGAAGGCTCCAAAAGGCTACTTGGCAAGATGCAGGAGCTGACGGCCATCGCAACAAACCTGGCCGATATGTCTGAAAACTTCCAAAAGACCGTGGAACGATTTACAGTTGAGGAGGTAGTAGTGTCAAAAGTGACAAGGAAAATGGAGAGGAGCAAAACATGAAGGAGCAGATTATAAATGACGATACTGAGATAGAAGAAATTGAACAGGACCAGTATCTTGTTTTTAAGATCAACGTCCAGGAGTTCTGTATTCAGGCCATGTGGGTTCAGGAAATCTCAAGACCGCTGGAATTGACTCAGGTTCCCAATTCTTTATCTTATATTGACGGCGTTGCCAATCTGCGGGGCAGATTATCCACTGTTATTAATTTTCGTAAAAAAATCGGGTTCGAACAAAAACCGTATGATGAGGAAACCCGCATTATCGTTATCGAGCACAAGGGCTTTCCCATAGGTATGACGGTTGATTCCGTAGAAGAGGTCATAAAAATTCCCGATGATCTGGTGCACAAACTGCCCGCATCAACAAACAATGTGATGGAAGACGAGCCGATAACCGGTATAGGCATGGTAAACAAAAGAATGGTTATCATGCTTGATATTAAAAAGATTCTTGACGGAACAGAAATGCCTAATCTTGAAAAAATTAAACAGGCTCTTGGCAGCCCGGAGTTTGAGGATGGAAATATTACAGCGAAGATTGAAGCAGCATCCGTAGATGTCGATAACGAGATATATGATAGAAAAAGGAGGAGTTGAGGTATGGCAAAGATTATGATTGTGGATGATGCATCATTTATGAGGAGTTCCTTGAAATTTATCGCTGAAAAGTATGGACATACTATTGTCGGTATGGCGTCTGATGGTAAAGAGGCAGTAGATCTCTATAAAAAGCTTCAACCTGATATTGTAACTCTTGATATCCTGATGAAGGATCTGGATGGCATCTCCACATTGAAGCTGCTGCTCAAGTATGACCCTCAGGCAAAGGTCATCATGGTAACCGCTATGGGGCAGGAGACAAAACAGGAAGAGGCAAGAAAAATCGGTGCATTAGGCTATATAAGAAAACCGTTCAAACCGGAAGATATCGTGGCAGAGATTGCAAGGATATTGGGAGAATGAATGACGGCAAGGATCAGTATATATGATTAGGGTCCTCATAGTCGATGATTCGAGCTTCATGAGAAAGTCCATATCCTATCTCCTGAAGACTGATCCTTTGATAGATGTTGTGGACACAGCTGATAACGGTGAGGCGGCTGTGCTTAAGGTGAAGGAGCACCGACCTGATGTAGTACTTCTCGACATTGCTATGCCCATGATGGATGGGCTGGTCGCCCTGACGCACATTATGGATAAGTGCCCGACACCGGTGCTGATCTTAAGCGGGGTTGACAAAAGGGATATGACCGTTGTGCTTAAATCCCTGCGGTTGGGGGCTGTGGATTACATACAGAAGACAAAAGGGGAAGTCTCATATGATATAGATATTATAAAGGACGAAATTATCAACAAAGTCCATATGGCGGCAAAAGCCCATGTCAGCAGAATTAAATACAGTCTGCCCGAAGAATCTTATGAGATAAGAGAGGGCAAAAAAGCAACGGGAAAAAAGATGGTTGTCATCGGCGCCTCCACAGGAGGGCCAAATGCAAACGCCATTGTACTTTCCGGTATCCACTCCTCCATTGCCGCCGGCATTCTGGTCGTTCAGCATATGGATAAAAATTTCACACCGTTTTTTGCGGCACATTTAAATGGAGAATGTTCCTTAAATGTTTCATTGGCCGAAGATAATGACATCATAAGTCCGGGCAGGGTCTTTGTCGCTCCCGGGGAAGTACAAACCGGCATTATAGAAGATGGTATACATAAAAGGATTAAACTTAGCGGCAAGCCGGGCAAACTGCAATCTATAGATTACACCATGGAATCTGTAGTCAAGGCCTATGGCGAAGATGTTGTCGGTGTCCTCCTTACCGGTATGGGCAGTGACGGCGCCAAGGGTTTACAGGCCATCAGGAAGGCCGGAGGAAGCACGATTGTTCAGGACGAGTCCACATGTGTTGTGTTTGGTATGCCCAAAGCAGCCATTGCACTTGGATGTGTCGATACGGTGGCACCCCTGCAGGATATAGCAAAAACAATTATGAAAGTCGTTTAGGAAAGAACCTGTTATGACAGACATAGATAAAATTGATTTAGCAATGTTTATGGAAGATTACCTCTTTGACGCCAAGGAGGTTTTTCAGGAGGTGAACAGGTCCATTCTTGCCCTTGAAAAAGATTATACCGGAAAGGATCATCTGGATAATATATTAAGGAATTTCCATACATTAAAAAGTTCTTCCAGTATGCTGAATTTCATTGATATCAGCGATTTCGCACACCGATGCGAAGATTTCATGTCCCGTCTCATAAAGCAGGAAATCCCTGTTGATAAGGATACGGTGGATTTTCTCTTCGAAGCCAATGATGCGATGGAAGTCATTGTCAAAGAGCGGGCAGCAAAAGGGGCAAAGATACAATTATCCGACACAAATCAGAAGATGGTTGAAACGATCCGGGAAAAAATGGCCTATCTTGAATCCAAAGAAATGCTTTCACGTCTGGGGATTATTGTTATTGATCAAAATGGCATCATTGAAGCTTTTAATACTGCCGCAGAACTAATATTTCTTTATCCCTCCTCTGAGGTCGTTGGGCAGAATGTCAGAATGCTGGTGCCTGACACTTATCAACAGAATTACGATGCCTACATTGAGCATTATCTCAAGACCGATAAGGCTTTGGGGTTAAGCGCAGGACGTCATGTACAAGGTCTTCGCAGAGACGGCACCACCTTTCCAATGGAATTGGCTGTAAGCGACGTGAATTTAGGTGAGAAGAATGTCTTGATAGGGGTCATAAAGGATGCATCCGTTTATGAAATAAAGAAAAAAACCATCTCTGAAATTGAAAAGATACAAACCGTTAAAATACATGTAGACCTTATTGACGCCCTTTTTAATTTAGTCGGTGAGCTGATTATTTCCCGCAACCGTCTTAACAACCTTGTTGCGAATATTCTCACGAAAGATATGAAGAGCGTCATGATCTCCTTAAACCACATCATCACAGAACTTCAGGAGAAGGTCTCTTCCGCACGCATGGTACCAGTTGAGGAAATCTTTTTAAAGTTTCCGAAAATGGTCAGGGATATTGCCCTGGAGAAACTAAAAGAGGTGGAAATGCTTGTCGAGGGCAGCGATACGGAACTGGATAAGAGCGTTCTCAATGAAATCGGCCAGCCATTGATGCATTTACTTCGAAATGCCGTAGGTCATGGAATAGAATCACCTGAAGTGCGTGAGCAGCATAATAAAGTAAGGCGGGGGCTAATCAAACTTTCGGCAAAACAGACGGAAAATCACATCGTAATCGAAGTAGAAGATGATGGGTCCGGAATTGATGCGGAAGCAATAAAAGAAATAGCGATAAGAAAAAACCATATTACTTTGGAAGAAGCCGGAAACATGCAGGAAAAAGATATTCTTTCCATGCTTTTTAAGCCTGGCTTCAGCAGTGCATCGGAGATAACGGGTCTTTCCGGAAGAGGGGTAGGGCTGGACATCGTAAAGACAGCCGCAGAAAAACTTGGCGGAACGGTTGAGATATTTACCAGGAAGGGTGCCGGTACGCGCTTTTCCATGAAACTGCCGATTGCTCAGGCAATCATGCAGACATTGATGATCGGCGTAGGCAAACACGTTTTTCTCTTGCCCTCCAATGCAGTGCTGGAAACAATGGAAGTCAATAAGGAAAATATCAAAAGGGTCGGGAACCGGGAGGTATTCATCCTGCGAAATGAAGCCCTTCCATTCATCAGGCTGAAAAAACTTTTGAACATAGACACCGGTGAACAGGATAATACCAGTGTGGTTGTTATTATCTACCGGGGAGATGATTTTGTTGCTGTAGGCGTCGATGCCGTAATTGACCAGATGGAGAATATCATTAAACCCTTTGATACGATAGCCCAGACCTTCAGGGGCTTTTCGGGAGGCACGATTTTGCCGGACGGTAGTGTTGCCCTCCTCCTCGATATGGCAAGGTTATTTGACTTAGAGACATTAATACATAAATGAGGAGTTGAAACATGACAAAGAATATACTTTCTCCGGAGCAGATAGATTATATAGAGGAGATGATGAATATCGGAGCCGGCAACGCCGCCACTGCCCTGGAGCAGCTCCTCAAAAGCAGGTTTGAGATGTGCATGCCTGCTATTCACGCCATTGCACCCCATAAAGCCTTTTCGGTCATTGGTGATCCGGCCCAGACTGTAACCTGTGTTAAAATGAATATGATTGGCGACTGCACGGGAAAGATGTTTTTCGTTGTTCCTTTGAAACAGCAGAAGAGACTCGAAACTTTAGCCGGATTATCAGTGGGGTTGACTGTAAAGAGCGGCGACAGGTCAGGTATACCGGTCTTTGAAGAGATCGGCAATATCCTTGCCGGTGTATATCTTACATCAATCCATGATTTCTGCCGACTGAACATCTACCATACCATTCCGGTTGCCGCAACCGATATGGCACAAGCCGTTCTGGATGAAACCATTGCAATAATGAGCGCTAAAAACGAGTTGCTGATTATTATAGTCAACAAATTTTTAGCGGCTGAACAGGATGAGGCGATTGATACTTATTTAATCATGATTCCCGATGCCAATTCGCTGAAAATCCTTACTGATTCTATCAGGGAGGCACAGATAATCGCCCGTGGATAAACGTATTATTGTCAATATGGGGGAAGGGACGGTCAGAAGGGCACCGGCGGTTATTACTTCTGTAGGGCTGGGTTCCTGCGTAGTATTGATGCTCTATGACCCGGGGTCACGTATCGGAGGACTGGCGCACATCCTGCTGCCCAGCTCGCCTGTTCAATCGTCATGTGAATACGGGCAGTGCTACCGCGATAATGAAGAAAAACAGTGGGGGAAAATGATTGCCCACCCGGATAAGCCTCCTTACCTCTACGCCGATACCGCCCTTAAGGCTCTTTTTAAGGAAATGACGTGTATGGGGGCTTTATCGTCTAATATTTACGCAATGATTACCGGCGGGGCCAGAATGTTTTCAGACGGAGAACCAACCGTAAACGGCATGGGTGCGAGAAACATTATGAGTATCAAGAATCTTTTGAAAAGAGAAAAGATATCCGTCATTGGTGAGGATACGGGCGGCAGCCAGGGAAGAAGTGTTGATTTTCATATAGATTCAGGCCGGGTAGTGGTCAGGACAATCGAAGGGGTGGTTAGGGAGATCATCGATAATGGATGAAAAAACTACTCATAAAAATGGTCTTATGCAGGAGAGAATCCAGTATCTCCGGGAAAACACCGATTTTGTATCCTCCATCTTTGACAACCTCATAGGTTATGCGATTATTGTTGCGGATTTTGACGGCAATATTATTACATATAACGAAGGAGCTCACCAAATTTACGGTTACGCCCCTGAAGAAGTAGTAGGTAAGGAAAACATTGAGATATTCTTACCGGAAGAATTTATCAAAGAAGGAGAACTGGAACATATTATTTCCGAGCTTATCGGAAATGGTAGTTTTTCTTATGAAGGCGAGAAAGTTAAGAAGGACGGCAGCAGGTTTCCTTCTCATAGCCTCTTTACCCTGGCAAAAGACAAGAGTGATCAAATTGCAGGTTTTGTTGAAATTGTACAGGATCTGACTGCCCAAAAACATGCAGAAAACAGTATAAAAGCCGGAGAAGATAAATTGCGCCGGATTATCGAAACCAATACCGACAGTATAATGATCGTGGACGGGGATGGGGTAATCCATTTTGTTAATCCGGCCGCAGAGACCTTGTTTGCACGCCCAAAAGAAGAACTGTTGGGATCTTGTTTTGGATTCCCCACCATTTTAGGAGAGTGGAAAGAAACCGACATCGTCAGGCCGGCCTCATATGAGAATGTTTTAGCTGAAATGCGTATTGCGGATATAGAGTGGGATGGGGAAAAAGCATATCTTGCCATGTTTCATGATATAACCGCCCTCAAAAACGCAGAAATGTTGTTGAGGCAAAAGCAGGAAGAACAGCAAATTCTTCTTGATGCTATTCCTGCAATGATCTTTTACAAAAACACCGAAAACAGGTTTGTCCGGATAAACCGGGCATTAGCAAAAGCTTCAGCAATGACGGTAGAACAGATGGAAGGTAAAACTTGCTTCGAGCTTTTTCCTGACCTGGCAGAAAAGTACTGGAGCGACGACAAGGAAGTTATGGCTGCCGGAGTTGCGAAAAGAGACATAATAGAGCCCATGCAAACACCTTACGGAACCATCTGGGTCAAAACCGACAAGATACCTTACAGGAATGCTAAGGATGGTATTACAGGTATTATTGGTTGTTCTATCGATATTACTGCTTTAAAAAATGCGGAAGATGAGCTTGAGCTAAAAAATATAGAACTGGCAAAAAGCAACAAAGAGCTTGATGACTTTGCCTATATTGCATCCCATGACTTACGGGAGCCGCTCCGTGGCATCATAAATTACTGCTCGTTTCTTATGGAAGATTATGGAGACAAACTTGATGCCGATGGCCGGTCAAAGCTGGAAACTCTGATACGACTTTCCAACCATCAGGAAAAACTCATTCAGTCGCTTCTTGAATATTCACGTGTCGGAAGGGTTGAATTGGCCGTTGAAAATGTTGATCTCAATACTGTTATTGCTCATACAATCGAATCGGTGAGGGCCGCCTTCCAGGATGGCGACATCAACATCCTTGTCCCCCGGCCTCTGCCTGAAGTTTTGTGTGACCGCGTCCGGATCTATGCAGTTTTTTCAAATCTTATTACAAACGCCTTAAAATATAATGATAAACCCAAACAGATTATAGAAGTAGGTTATATAACCCAATCGTCGGCTCCAATAGAAGCAAGGCATAAACAATCCGTTAAATTGAAAGATAATTCCCATCGGATTTTCTATGTGAAAGATAACGGAATCGGTATCAAAGAAAATCATTTGGATAAGATTTTCACCATATTCAAGAGGCTTCACGCAAAAGATAAATACGGCGGGGGTACGGGTATCGGATTGACTATCGTCAAGAAAATTATAGAACTCCACCATGGAAGGTTATGGGCCGAATCGACCTTCGGTGAAGGGACTACGTTCTATTTTACCTTACATGGAGATGATGAATGAATTTAAAAGTGAACCAACCCATTCTGATTGTAGAAGACAGTCATGAGGACTACGAAGCCACCATCAGGGCGTTTAGAAAAGCAGGCCTTTCCAACCCGATAATCCGATGTGAAAGCGGAGACGATGCCCTTGATTACCTGCACAGACGCGGTCCATACACAGATCAAAGTAAATTTCCCATACCTGGCCTAATCCTGCTTGATCTCAACTTGCCCGGCAGCGACGGGCGCGATGTGTTAAAAGATATCAAATCGCACGACTATCTCAAGAAAATACCGGTTGTTGTGTTAACCACCTCAAATGATGAAAGAGATATTGATCGCTGCTACGAAGACGGTGCGAATAGCTATATATGCAAGCCGCTAAATTTAGATAACTTTATTAAATCAATCCAGCAGCTTACAGATTACTGGTTTGAGATAGTTATACTTCCTAAGGGAGAATAGAAAAGATGCAAAAGACACAGCTTAGTATGTTAATCGTAGAAGACAGCCATGAGGACCGGGAGTTATATAAAAGATTTCTCATAAAAGACACCGCCTATGAATATCTTATAAAGGAGTCCGATAACGGCGAAGAGGCGCTGAAACTATTACACTCAGAACAGTTTAATTGCATCCTTATTGATTACAGGTTGCCTGATATGGATGGTATAGAGTTTTTAAAAACACTATCAGAGCATGATCAGCTGCGACGGATTCCAAGTATCTTTCTTACCGGTCAGGGCAACGAAGCAATTGCGGTGGATGCATTGAAAAACTGCGCTTCCGATTATATGGTAAAGGGAGAATTAACGGAATATCTTTTTCTTAACTCAATCCATAAGATTATTGACTCGAAGAATACGGAAAATATCCTGCTGGACTATTTTGCTTTTCTTGAAACACTAATAGATACCATTCCCAACCCTATTTTCTATAAGAATACCAAAGGGGAATATACCGGGTGCAACAAGGCCTTCGAATCCAGTCTTGGTTTATCCAAAGATGCTATCATCGGGAAAACAATTTATGACGTGGCACCGGGAGAGTCGGCCGAGCGAATTAATAAGATGGATCAAAAGCTGTTTGAGAATCCTGGTGTCCAGTTTTATGAAACACAGGTGCAATATGCGGACGGAACCTTACACGATGTCTTGCTCAATATGGCAACCTTTACAAAAAATCGTGGAAATGTAGATGGCCTTGTGGGTGTTATGATAGATATAACGGAAAGAAAAAGCATGGAGGTAAACCTTAATAAGACAAAAAACGAGCTTGAATCGAGTGTGGCGGAGCTAAAGAAAGCAAACCAGATGATCCGTAATCAACAGAAATCGGTTATTGAAGAGGAACGGCTCAAATTATTACTCCAATTATCGGGTGCTACGGCGCATGAGTTGAACCAGCCACTGATGGCCATTCTGACAGGCATAGAGATTTTGAAGCTGAAAAAAGCATATCCGAAAGAACTTGATGTCGATATCAACAGAATTGAAAATGCCGGGCACGAAATTGCGAATATCGTAAAAAACATACAGTCCTTTCGGAGTAATGAAAAACGCCCGAATGTTTCCGGAGATCCCATTATAAACCTTGACCAGAAGCTCAATATCCTCTCCGTAGAGGACACGCAAAATGATTTTGAAAAAATCTCATCCATAGTAAAGAATCGGGGTGACATTGTCGTGACATGGATAGACAATGTCGGTGATGCATTACAGGCAGTTAAAAAAACTCACTTTGATGTTATTTTTTTAGATTATATGTTTGCAGACGGCACCGGTCTTGACTTTCTGAGGATGGTTAAGCGGGAAGGTATAAAAATTCCCGTGATTGTTCTGACGGGACAGGGAAGTGAGGTTATTGCCTCACAAATGATCCAGGAAGGCGCTTACGATTATATTCCGAAACACCTGCTCAGCGAAAAATCCTTCTTCAGAAGCATAACAAATACCATGGAGAAGCACCGTCTGCAAAGAGATGTTAGGGAAGCTATGAAAAAGATAGCTGAAATGTCAACTCACGATGAACTTACAGGCCTTTATAACCGGCGCTATTTTGGTGAGGTACTGGAGCGTGAAACAGAAAGATCAAAAAGGTATCATGAGGCCCTTGCGTTATGCATAGTCGATCTCGATCATTTCAAAAACATAAACGATACATATGGACATTCTGCCGGAGACAAGGTTTTGTCCGAGATAGGAAAAATATTGAAAGATTGCATCCGGGGAAGTGATGTAGCCTGCCGATATGGCGGAGAGGAGTTTGCCATTATTTTAACCAATACCAATATGGACAATGCAGTACAACTTTCAAAACGGTTTATAAAGAAACTATCCGTGCATGAATTTGAATATGATGACTATAAATTCAAGATAACCGGCAGTATTGGTATTGCTGCTTTAGACAACAGCTTTTGGGAGCAATCTCAAGCTGAACTGATAAAAAGGGCTGACACAGCTCTTTATCAGGCAAAGGAGCAAGGCAGGAACAGAATTGTGGTATATCAGGAAAATGACAACAAAGGGATTAATGAATAAAAAAAATACTTTCAAAAATGATCTTATTCATGACAGGATAAAGTATCTTCGGGAAAATACCGATTTTGTATCCGCCGTCTTTGACAGCCTCATCGGGTATGCGATCATTGCCTCGGATTTCGACGGCAACATCATTGCCTACAATGAAGGGGCGCATCAGATATACGGTTATGCACCCGACGAGGTCATCGGCAAAAAAAATATAGAAAGCTTTTTCCCGGCAGAATTTATCGCAAAAGGCCGCTTTCAAATGGTTGTTTCCGAACTTCTCGAAAAGGGACGGGTTGCCTGTGAGGCGGAAAAGATCCGCAAAGATGGATCTATGTTTCCGGCCCGGGTACTCTTTACCCTGACAACCGACAAAAACGGCCGAAACGTGGGTTTTGTCGAAATAGTGGAAGATCTGACGGAACGTAAATTGGCGGAAGAACTGACCCAACAGGCACGGGAGAACGCGGCGCGCGTAGAGCGGCTGGAGACGGAATTGCGTTCCCTGGCCGGCCTTTCCTCCCCTCCCCCAACCGGCGTAACAGCCCGGATGTACGGCGTGGTGAGCTTGCAGGACGGGTTCCCCGATACTTTCCGTAAGCTTACGGAAAATTATGCAGAGCTGATGGAGCTTGCGTTAGAGCAGCAGGCCTACAGGGTTAAGCACGATATATCAGGGCGCCTTAGCACTATGGCCGAAACGCTCGGTTTTCACAGGGCCGGGCCACGTGATGTTGTTGATATCCACACGACCGCGCTGAAGAAGAAAAGCCGGGCAGCCCCAACCATAGAAAAAAAGAAGGCATACAGCGGAGAAGGATGGATCATGGTTCTGGAGCTGATGGGATATCTGGCGTCGTTCTATCGCAACCGTGCGCAGGGCGCAGGGCAAAAAACGGAAAAAACGTGAAGCGGGTGAAAACGTGAAGCGTCATTCGTGAAGCGTGAAGCGGGGAAAAACGTGAAGCGTTATTCGTGAAGCGGGAAGCGGGAAGCGGGAAGAAACGTGAAGCGTTATTCGTGAAGCGTGAAGCGGGAAGCGGGAAGAAACGTGAAGCGTCATTCGTGAAGCGTGAAGCGGGGAAAGACAAACTACGAGATACGCTTCACGAGATACGAGATACGCTTCACGAGATACGAGATACGCTTCACGAACAACGCTTCACGAGATACGCTTCACTATTTACTAACGAAGGAGGAAGAAAATGAATAAGTTCAAGTTACGGTTGTACATAACCGGAAAAACGCCAAAATCGGAGCGCGCCATCGCGAACCTGAAAGAAATTTGCGAAAAGGAGCTGGACGGTCTCTATGAACTCTCGATCATAGATGTTCTGGAGAGTCCCCAACTTGCAGAGGATGAAAAGATTCTCGCCACACCGACCTTGATCAAAGACCTGCCGCCACCCCTCAAGCGGATCATCGGCGACCTATCCGATTCGGAGAAGGTCCTCCTCGGACTCGACCTTTTGCCTGCCAGGGACAACACAAAAAAAGGAGATAAACGATGAATGAGATCGAAGCCGGAATTGGCATAGAAAAAATCGAGACGGGCATTGAAGGATTCGACATGATCAGTGAGGGCGGGCTTCCGAAAGGTCGGACCACACTGATTGCCGGCACCTCAGGAAGCGCCAAGACAGTATTTGCAGTCCAGTTTCTTTCCGAAGGGATCATCAAAAAAGATGAGCCGGGCGTTTTTGTCACCTTCGAGGAGCCGCCCGTGGATATCCGCAAGAACGTGATCTCGTTGGGCTGGGATGTTGACAGGTGGGAGCAGGAAGGAAAATGGGCCTTTGTGGATGCCTCTCCTGTAGTGGGAGAAGACCATATCATTGCCGGAGAATACGACCTCGGGGCACTGCTGGCCCGCATCGAATATGCGGTGCAAAAGATCGGTGCCCGGCGGATCAGCATGGATTCCCTCGGGTCGATCTTCGGAAGGTTCACGGAACCTGGACTTGTGAGAAATGAACTCTTCAAAATTGCCGCTGCAGTGAAACAGATGGGTGTAACCGCCATCATCACAGCCGAGCGCACCCAGGAATACGGAGATATCGCGCGGTTCGGCATCGAAGAGTTTGTCGCCGACAACGTGATTATCCTGCGCAATGTTCTTGAGTCGGAAAAACGCCGCCGTACCATGGAGATTCTCAAATTCCGCGGCACCAGCCACCAGAAGGGGGAGTATCCCTTTACAGTGATCAAGAACGTCGGCATTGTTGCCATACCGCTGTCGGGAATTGAACTGAAACAGCGCTCTTCCACCGTCCGCATCAGCTCCGGAAATATCGATATAGACAAGATGTGCGGCGGCGGGTTTTTCCGCGACTCCGTCATCCTGGTATCCGGCGCCACTGGCTGCGGCAAGACCATGCTCTCCGCCGGGTTTGCGGCGGAAGCCGCGAATAACAACCAGAAGGCACTTATATTGGCCTTTGAGGAAAGCCGTCAGCAGCTTTTCCGCAACGCCACCGGCTGGGGAATAGACTTTGAACAAATGGAAAAAGACGAAACTCTCAAGGTGGTATGCCGGTATCCGGAAGCGGAAGGACTGGAGGATCATCTGATTCTCATCAAGAGCATCATCCGTGACTTCAAACCCCACCGGGTAATCGTGGACTCGCTCTCTGCACTGGAGCGCGTTTCTACCGTAAAGGGGTTCCGGGAATTTGTTATCGCCCTCACATCCTTCATCAAGCATCAGGAGGTTGCGGGACTCTTCACATCCACCACCGGCGAACTCATGGGAGGAACATCGGTTACGGAGGCGCACATTTCCACCATTACCGACACCATCATCCTCCTGCGGTACGTGGAGATGTTCGGAGAAATGCGCCGGGGGATCACGGTGCTCAAGATGCGGGGCTCCATGCACAACAAGGATATCAGGGAGTTTAACATTGACGGCGAAGGTATGCACATCGGCAAGGCGTTCAGCAATGTTACCGGAATACTCTCAGGCCATCCTGTTTTTGCCGCACCGGAAGAAGCAGACCGGATGAAAGACCTTTTTAAATAAACATTAAACTGGCTCTGGTTAATAACCGGCGTCTTACGGAGGATGATAAATATGACAGATAAAATCTGTATCAGGGTCATGATCTCAGGAAGAGTTCAGGGTGTTTGTTTCAGGATGGAAACCAAAAGGGTTGCAGACAGTTTTAATGTTTCAGGATGGGTAAAAAACAACAAAGATGGTACTGTTGAGGCTGTTTTTGAAGGAGAAAAGAAAGCTGTAGAATCTGTAGTAAGATGGTGCGAAAAAGGCCCCTCCCTTTCAAAGGTTAGCCGTGTTGATATGAGAGAAGAAGATTATAATGGTGAATTCAGAGGGTTTGATATAATTTACAGATAAAAAAAAGCGGCCTGTTTCAATAATTTGCAATTAACAAAAACAAGCCGCTTAAAAGCGGAGTTTATTCTCTGAGCTTCTTGCCGGGCCGAAACTTAACAACTGTACAAGCTTTGATTTTAATAGGTTCACCTGTTTGAGGATTACGGCCTTTGCGGGCTTTCCTGCGGACTTTTGTAAAAGTACCAAAACCAACTAGAGTAACTTTGCCGTCTTTTTTCTTAAGAGTTTTTGCAATACTGTCCATGATTGAGTTGAGCGTAGCTGCTGCCGCTGTTTTGGTAATTCCGGCATCTTCTGCTGCCTTGTCCACTAATTCTGCTTTTGTCATAGTACGTTACCCCCCCTTTTTGTGATTGGTTAATATGGAAAATCCTTACCCATCTAGCAAATACAGCAGCATAAATTTGATGTCAAGTAAAAACAGCATGCTGCGCACTTTTTTTATATAAAACGCCATTAAAGTGTGTTTGACCGGCATTTACATTACTTGCTAAACCCCGACATCAAGTTGCGGAAAGGGGCGCTGGGATAACCTATAGAATCAAAACAGAGCATTAACAAAATTTTGGGGATCAAAAGCCTGCAAGTCATCGATGCTTTCGCCTATTCCTATATATTGGATCGGTAATTGAAAGGAATTACATATGCTAATCACAATTCCTCCTTTGGCCGTTCCATCAAGTTTTGTAAGCGCAATACCCGTTACTCCAATTGCTTCATTAAAAAGCTTTGCCTGGGATAAAGCATTCTGACCGGTTGTAGCATCAAGCACAAGTAGTATTTCATGCGGAGCACCCGGCATTTTTTTTGAAACCGACCGTTTGATTTTTTTCAGCTCTTCCATAAGATTTATCTTTGTATGAAGCCTTCCGGCGGTGTCTATAATAACAACATCCATGTTTCTTGCCAAAGCCGCTTCAACACCGTCATATGCTACTGCAGCAGGATCGGCATTATGCATTTGCTTTACTATTTCAGATCCCGCCCTTTCGGCCCAGATTGTGAGCTGCTCAACAGCTGCCGCACGAAAGGTGTCTGCCGCTACAATAAGCACCTTTTTGCCAATAGCCGCATATTTTGAAGCGAGTTTTCCAATGGTTGTGGTTTTTCCTACTCCATTTACTCCTACCACCATAATCACAAGCGGTTTGGCTGTTATTGTTTGCGGATCTTTAATCCCGTTATTTATTAAAGCAAGTATTTCCTGCTTGAGGATCTCATTTAATTGCTCAGGTGAAGATATTGAAGAGGCCTTTTTTGATATGCTGTTAATAAGGTCGGTTGCCGTCTGGACACCTATATCGGATGTTATCAGAAGTTCTTCAAGCTCTTCTAACATATCATCGTCTATACTTTTTTTGCCTGAAAATATATTTGTAATCCCGTCGGTTATTTTATGACGGGTTTTTGAAAGCCGCTCCTTAAGACGTTTAAAAATACCGCCCTTTTGAGGCTCTTGTGAACCTGCACTCTCCTTCTTTGGTTCATCTGCTGTTTCTTTTATAATTTCTTTTTCAGGTATATTTTTTTCTTTTTTCCTGCCAAACCAGCCCAATTTCATATTGCCAACCGCCCTTTAAAAAACCATTAATTCTGATTTATAATTGCATCCCGTCTTTCAAGATTAACCGAAACAATCTTGGAAACGCCCATATGCTCCATAGTTATGCCAAAGAGCATGTCAGCAAACTCCATACTTCTTTTATTGTGAGTTATCATTACTATCTGTGATTTTTCGCCGATAATCTTAAGAAGGTTATTAAATCGATAAACATTTGATTCATCAAGAGGAGCGTCAATTTCGTCCATAATACAAAATGAAGCCGGTTTAAGAAGAAATATAGCAAATATAAAAGCTATGGCGGAAAGAGCTTTTTCCCCGCCTGACATCAGGCTCATTCTGGTAAGCTTTTTGCCGGGCGGATGTATCATGTATTCAACTCCGGTTTCCAATGGTTTATCAGGTTCTGTGAGAATAAGGCTTGCACTGCCTCCTTCAAAAAGACTGGGGAAAACCTCTCCTATTTTTTTATTAACTTCATTAAACGTTTCCAAAAACCGCTCCTGCGATATTTTGTTTATTTTTTTAATAACCTTATGAAGGTCCTCAATAGCTTTTACAAGGTCTTCACGCTGTTTGTTTAGAAAATTAAACCGCTCTTCAAGTTCTTCGTACTCTTTTATTGCACCGAGATTAACATCGGTAAAATCCCCGGATTTTCTCTTGTTTTGCTCAAGTTCTTCTTCCATTTCTTTGACTGTGGAAGAAGAAATATCTTCTAAAGATTCACAATCCGTTCTTGCTTCATAAAGAATAATCTGATAGCGATCTTCAAATCTTTTTGCGATATTCTCAGTCTGTATCCGCCTTTGAGACTGTTCGTTTTCAAGCAGCCGCAGTTTTTCCAAAGTCTGTTCCCGCTCATTTTTAACACTTGTAATAAGTTCATCGTGTTCTTTCTGCCGGACATCAATGGTATTATAATCATCTTCGTTGTTTTTAAGTGCCTTGCCTAAAATCTGAGCCTTTTCGTACATTCCGGAAAGAGTGTTTTCGTTTTCTGCTATCTTTTGTTTTGATGTTTCTATCTTATTGGCTTTTTCTACTATATCGCGCTCTGCTGTCTCCATCTGCCTGATTCCGTCATGATGAAACTCTTTAAGGCGGTTTAATGAGTTATTACCATTTTCAAATTTGGCATTTAAAGAGGTAAGATTTAGCTTCAGATCTACAATTTTTTTATCATAGTCAGCAAGTTCGGCTGATGCAGTTTCTATCTTTCCTGAAATCATGTTTACTTCTTCACGGGCATGGGACACTTCATTTTCAACTTTTAACAGCGCCTCATTGTACTTTTTAATTTCTTCATCAATATCGCTTTCTTCACCCATTAACTGTTCTTGTTCAAGCTGAACAATTTCATAATGGCGTTTTGCGTGTTTTAATTCTTCGGAGGTCTTATAAAGAAATTTTTCGGCTTCGTTCTCGTCCTGCCTGGCCCTGTGCTCGCGCTCTTTTAATTTCTGCATGGCAATTTCCGCAGATTTCAATTCTGATTCAAGGGCTTTTTGTACAACGCGGGCTTCTTCAATATTGTGCTCAATACCGGATATCTGTTTTTCCAGTTCTTTGATCTCATTTTTCTTGGCAAGTATTCCTGAAAAACTGTCGCTGCTTCCGCCTGCTACCGTTCCATTGTGTGAAATCATCTCACCATTTTTTGTAACTACTGCCTGAAAAGCACCGTTACTGTTAAAAATATGGAGAGCTTCATTGATATCTTGCGCAACAACAACATGACCGAGAAGAGTTTCAACCGTTTTTTCAAAACCCGGTTTAACAAAAACATGGTTTAACAAAAGTTTTGAAGAATCAGGTTTTTTGTAATGCTCACATTGCAGTTGTTTTATGGATGAAACAGGAACAAACCCGCTCCGTCCGGCTCTGTTTTCCTGAAGGTATTCGATATGAGACCGGCACGTGTTCTGGTCTTCTACTACTACATATTGAAGATATTCTCCCAGTGCTGCTTCCACTGCGGTTTCATAAGATGGCTCCGGCTCTATGATGTCGGCCATAAGTTCAGTTACAACACCCGGCACAGTGCTTTCAAGTCCTTCACCACCACGACAATGTGTCATTATTGCCTTAACACCGTCTTTATACCACTCGAAATTATCTTCCATCTTCTTTAAAGTTGTATAAGCGGATCTTAACTTGTTTCTTTCCATGTCAAGATTCTGAACGGTTTTTATCTTTGCGCCAAGCAATTTGCTTTTTTCTTCCAGCTGTTGTTTAATTCCGGATTCTTCTTCTACAATTTCATCAATTTTTTGCCTGTATAATTCAAGATCTTCTTTAGCTTTTGATTCAGTGGCCGATATCTCGGATACATTTTTTGTTGCAAGGGCATATTCTTCATCTGCTCTTTTAAGCCGCCTTTTTAAATTTTCTTTATTGGTTGAAGCATTTTGATAAATGTTCTTATATCTTGCTTCGTGAGCGATAAGATTCATCAAATTCGTTTTGCAGGCATCAAGTTCACGGGTAAGCTCTGCCAAACGGTTTCTGCTGTTTAAAGAAGCATCACGTTCTGCTTCCAGCTTGTCATAGGTATTGGTTATTTCATCTTTAACAGAAACTGTTTGAGATTCAACATTAGATATTTCGGAAAGTATTTTTTCGTTTCTTTCAACAAGTACCGTGCGGGCGGATTCGAGTTCTGAAACTTCCGTAATAAGTCTTTTCTCATTATCGCGAAGGTGCAGCAGATCGTTTTCAAGCCTGTCCGTATTGCGCTGAATTTCAAATACACTTGATTTTTGCTCTGAGATTTCCTGATTTTTTTGGCTTAATTTAAATTTTATGTCTTCTACAATCGCATCCAGTTGTTGCAGTTTGGATATATGGCCTGAATCGGCATCCCTCAAGTTTTCCAGAATTTTATCTGTTTCATCAATCAATCTCGTATATTCATCAAAATAATAAATCGTAATATGAGTATCGAGTTTTTTAATCCGATCCTGCAGATTCTTGTAGATTTCGGCCTTTCTTGCCTGACGTTTTAATACCGACATCTGCCGGTTAATTTCGGAAATAATATCCGTTACGCGCAAAAGGTTCTGGTTTGTAGCTTCCACTTTTCGCAAAGCTTCATTTTTTCTGCTGTTATAGCGGGTAACTCCAGCGGCTTCTTCTATAAAAACTCTTCTTTCCTGAGGGCCCGCGTCAATAATTGCGCCAATATTTCCCTGCTGTATTACAGCATATGATCTTGGGCCAAGCCCGCTGCCTAAGAAAATATTATGGATGTCTTTAAGGCGGCAGGGTCTCTTATTTAGATAATATTCGCTCTCACCCGAACGGTAAAGACGTCTTGTCAGCATAATTTCAGCAAAATCTTTGAGTTCTTCAGGGGCTGAGCCATTATCATTTGCAAGCGTCAGACTTACTTCAGCCATGTTTAACTGCGGCTTTCCGTTTGCACCCGCAAATATTACGTCTTCCATGGATTTTCCACGCAGCTGTTTAACGCTCTGCTCGCCCATAACCCATTTGAGTGCATCAACAATATTACTTTTGCCGCATCCATTGGGGCCGACAATTGCACATACACCGGCAGGAAACTCAATATTGGCTTTGTCTATAAAGGATTTAAATCCGCTTATCTCAAGCGATTTAAGTTTCATATAAAGGCATGCCTCCGTACTGAATGGTTAATAATGCTGTAATAAAACCTTTTCTTAATACGAATGCTTATGTAGAAACAACTCACAGATTGATATTTCATCGAAATGGACTCTAACAAAAATTAACCCCAATGTAAAGAAAAAACGCAACAGAAAGTGTATTATGATATATATGAATACAATATATGGTATTTTGGCCTTTTAAATAAGTTGAATTTTATACGCTATTTTCAAAAATTCAATACATTTTTAAGTTGGTCGGATAAAAATTATTGATTTCATGGGATTCCAAAGATTAGATAAGAAATATATTACAATAAAAATAGATAGCTATATCTATAAGCTGGCAGAAATATTTTATTTTAAGCCTTAATTGCAAACTTTTTAACGCTGTTTGCAACTTTAGCTATATGTGCAAGCAAGCTATTATCCGGGTTCTTGAAGCCAAAACACCTAAGCACACTTTAAGAGTTTCTTAGGGGATAAATAGATAGGTTTCTTCTCCACAACAACACAATTTCTACCTTCTCCTTTTGCTTTGTACAGGCTATGGTCTGCTATTCCCAAAACGAGTGTGATTGCCTCGGATGTGTTATGGTATCCTCTGGTCTCATCTGTGCTGTAGCAACCCCCAACACCTATGCTGGCGGTTATCTGCCGGGGTGCTTTCACCTCATGTTCAATCTGCTTTCTTATTTTTTCCGCAATAGCATGAGCATCTTTCAATCCTGTATTGGGAAGCAGAACAAGAAATTCCTCTCCACCATAGCGTCCAACAATATCGGCCTGCCTGACAACTCTTTTGATGGCTTCGGCAACTGCCACAAGAGCCTTATCACCTTCCTGATGACCGTATGTATCGTTGATGCTTTTAAAAAGGTCAATATCGATTAAAAGACAGCAACATTTGCCCGGATTGCGAGACATGCTTTCCACTTCCTTTTGCATCCACTCAAAAAGGAATCTCCGTGTGAAAAGATTGGTCAATTCATCAGTAATGGCAATCCTCTGCATTTCTTTATGAGCAGCGCGTATTTCGTCAATATAGTCAGATAGCTGCTTTTTTTGTTCCGTAAGAGAGGCATTTGCTGCATTGAGTTTAGCTGTACGTTCTTCTACACGTTTTTCCAGGGTAGCATTGGCAACCAAAAGGGCGGTTTTGGTATTTGACAGCCTTATGAATGTATGTGCAATAGCAGCAACCAGAAGGATTGTTGCCAGATACAGAACTAATCTGTAATTGTTTGCTGCACTTAATGACCTGATATACTCATCGTAATAGGTGATGTAGATCATTTCAAGCTGCTGTTTTGTCGGCAATTCCAGGATATTCTTACCCTCCTGGTCCATGCCTGATTTATATTTCAGTATTGTATCGCCATGACGTATAATTCTCTCCAGATCTTTGGGCTCAACAAAGTTTTTATAAGAATCAATATTATTTCTTAGTTTTTTTATATTCAGAGTAACATGCGAGAGCATCTCTTCGTGTGAATAGATATTATAGATAAGAATATCACGAACAAGGTCCTGTAGATGCATGGCAAGATCAGTATCATAGGTGCTGACTTTTGCGGCTAATTCAGTTGCAGCAATTGGAAAAAAGCTAAGCGAATTGCGTAAAATTGAATTTTCCGATTTGAATCGTTCATTTGCCGTTTCTTTTTCGGCTAACAGCTTTATGTAACCGCCATTAAGGATTCTGATTTTGTCCTGTTTGTCTTTACTGACAAAAGAAGGGATATCTGAAAGCAGTTGGCTTGTTTTTTTCAAGCGATTAATATTTTCCACAAGAGGGTCATAATTAATCATATAAACATAACGTGCCTTGAGAATATTTTCGTTTAATGCAACATCAAGCTGTTGAAGTTTTCGAAGAATATTTATGTATCTGTCGTGCTCATTGATATCCACCATTTTAGACTGCTGGAAAAGATACCCCAGACAGATAACAATGATGATTCCTATAATAAAATTGCGGATTATTGAAACACTCATGATGACCTCTGTTTATTTGTTTGAATTGCTTTCAACACTTTATTCTTATCCTCCCATGCAATCGAAACAGGGGCAAGCATGCTAGCATCAAGAAAATTTCCCTTATATTCTCCTGTTAACGTATTTAGAAATAGAAGAATATGCTCGTTTTCCTCCTGGGTCAGCGAACGTCCCAGTTGGCTGTTCCACATTATGCTAAGCACCTCTTCCATGGTTTCGGCAGAGCCGTCATGAAGATAGGGAAAGGTTACAGCGATATTGCGCAGGCTTGGTACTTTAAACTGGTATTTGTTATATTCAAGTTTGGTGATATTGAAACGGCCGAGATCTGCATCTGTAAGAGGACGATGCTGAAAATAGTCTTCCATGATTCCTATTGTCTGATACATATTTCCGCCAATATTTATACCCTGATGACAGCTTATACAACCATACTCCTTAAATATTCTGTAACCTTCTTTTTCCTGCTCGTTCAAAGCACCGGAATCACCACGCAAGAAATTGTCAAAGCGTGAATTTGGGGTAATAAGAGACATTTCAAAAACAGCTATAGCATCGGCTATATTTTCGGGTTTAATATTATCAGGGTAGATTTCGGCAAAAGCCTTTATATACTGCGAGTCTTTTTTCAATTTTGTGATTACTTCTGCCCAATTGCTCCCCATTTCAATTGGATTATGAACAGGTCCGGGAGCCTGTTCTGCTAAGTCTTGCGCTCTGCCATCCCAGAATTGAACGAAATTAAAGCCGCTGTTAAAAGTCGTTGGGGAATTGATCCCACCAACAGCATTTTTGATACCTGTTGAATATTTTACCTGGTCGGTTCCGCCTTTTGCAAGATCATGACATGATGCACAAGATATTGAATCATCTTTGGAAAGGCGTTTATCATGGTAAAGCTTGTCGCCAAGGGCGACTTTTCTGGCATCAAGTTCTATATTGAGGGGAATTGGCACAATAGAGCCGCTGAAATTTATAACCGGCTTGTTCTCAGATAAATTATTGTTATCTCTGCTGTTATGGGTTTCAAAATCCTTTAAAGCGAAAAAAAATCCGCCCACAACTAAAAAAACAATGACTGCATATTGAAAAACCGTAACTTTTTTTACAGGGTTATCCATTTTAAAGCCTCTTCATATTTAATAGCCTGATAAGCATGAAATGATTAAGTTATTAATAAAATAACAATATAATCCGGCTATTACTGTTGCAAACGCTTATAGTGTTCAATAATGAGTCAATTTCAAATTGCAGCTTACTATAGTCGTTTTCTTGTATAAGAATATCGGCAATAACTTAAAAAATATTTAATCATTTCATATCTTGTAATATTTTTTATATTATGGATTGCAAAAACAGAGATATCTTATTGATTTAATATATGAAAACTATAGTGATCTTGTATTTGGCATGCTCATAGAATAACCAAAACTTTCTATTCCACTATTGCACCGCTTTGCAATCCATTATAAAAAGCAAATAAGCATATGAAGCCAAAGATAAAATCTTGTGTAAGGAAAGAAAGTCAGTTTTGAATAAATCAAACAATAATTCTGGAAAGTTATGACAAAGAAGCGAAAAAAACGAAGCAAGCCGAAACGGGCAACAAAACGGTTTTTTATAAAAGCTATCGCAGGCTTAACAATCCTGGCTGTTGCGGTTGTGGCTGTTTATATGTTGTTTCTTTCACATCGCATCGACAGGCGATTTGCAGGCCGCCTCTGGGATATTCCCTCTAAGGTCTATTCCGACACTACTCTTATGTATATGGGCCAAAAGATTAATCCCGCCCTGTTCATTGAAAAACTTACTAGGCTCGGATACCGTAAAACATCCCGCTCACCCAAAAATCCGGGGGAAATGCAGCTCTCGGCCGGCAGGATAACTATCTATCTGCATGAATTTCACTCACCCATGTATAATCAGATAGGCCTGCCTGTACAAATACGGATGCAGGAAAATCAAGTGGCCGCCATTACAAACCTTGATACAGGCACCCCGATGCCCCTTCTCGAACTGGAACCGGAAGAACTGATGCTATACTATGGGCCGGACCGGGAGCGACGCCGTCTTCTTTCCCTAAGTAAGCTTCCGCCTTATATAGCATATGCTGTTCTGGCTGCGGAAGACCGCCATTTTTATAAACACCCCGGGTTCTCACTAAGTGGTGTATTGCGAGCGTTTATAATTAACCTTCAGGCCGGTAGCATTCGTCAGGGAGGTTCCACCATCACCCAGCAACTTGCAAAAAATTATTTTCTGACACCGGAGCGAACATATAGCCGAAAGATTAAGGAACTTTTGATTTCAATTATTCTGGAAAAAAAATTCAGCAAAAATGAAATCCTTGAAATTTATATGAACGATATTTACTTTGGCCAGCAGGGATCCATTGCCATCAGCGGCATGGGTGAAGCAGCCCGGTTTTATTTCGAAAAAGATGCCTCGGAGCTAACTGTTGCACAAGCAGCCGCTCTGGCTGGTATTATACGGGGACCAAACCTTTATTCACCCTATAAAAACCCGGAGAACTGCATCAAAAGACGCAACGCAGTTCTTTCGGCCATGCATCAGGAGGGCTGGCTGACAAAAAAGGATTATAATACAGCCAAACTAACGCCCATGAAACCGGCCGGCTATACTACATATAGCCGCCGGGCACCATATTTTATGGATTATGTAACAAACCAGCTTACAGAAATTTATTCACCATATGCCCTTTCAAGCGAAGGGCTTTCCATCTATACCACCATAGATACTCAGGCACAAACAGCTGCTGAAAAAGCGCTTGAAACGGGCCTGCGGCGTCTGGAAAACGCCAATCCAGGCCTTAAACAAAGCAACCCGCAAAAACAACTTCAAGGCGCTATTATTGTTATGCAACCCAAAACCGGCTATATTATTGCTATGGCAGGCGGCCGTAATTATAGTGTCAGCCAGTTTAACCGGGCAACCATGGCCATGCGTCAGCCAGGAAGCGCTTTTAAGCCCTTTGTCTATCTGACTTCCTTAGACAACCATACACCCGTATCAAAGCTTTCCAATATCCCGCAAACATATATGGTTGATGGCAAACCGTGGGAACCGAAAAATTTCGAAGATGATGCCGCCTCCGAATTAACTCTCAGAGAGGCTTTTGCCGAGTCACAAAACATTGCCACCATCAATCTTGCCTATGAAGTGGGTTTAGAGCGTATCGCCAATACTGCCGAAGCATTCAATCTTCCCATAAATAAACCGCCCTACCCTGCCATGGCGCTTGGCGCCATGGAAATAAGCCCTCTCATGCTGGCCCGGGCTTATTGTGTTTTTGCCGCAGATGGTCTTCTGCCGTTTCCTCTTACCATAAGGGATGTTGTAGATAATACCGGAAAAGCTATTGAAAACAGGCACGCAAGCATCAAACGATTGATAAGTCCCGCAAAAGCCTATATGATGAGTGATCTGATGAAAAGTGTTGTAAATACAGGAACCGCACGTTCATTAAAATACTATGGAATTAATTGGCCTGTAGCCGGAAAAACCGGAACCACCAATAATTCCAGAGACGCCTGGTTTGTAGCCTACACCCCGGATATACTTGCACTGGTGTGGGTTGGATTCGACAATGGTGACAGCATACAATCTACCGGGGCCAAAGCGGCCTTGCCCATATGGGCCGATCTGATGAAGATGCTCCCCCAATATGTATCCGGGGAATGGTTTGATGTTCCTTCGGGTGTTTTAACCCGCAGCGTATGCACGGACAGCGGTTTACTTGCTAATAACAATTGCTGTCCCCACACTATCGATGAAATATTTTTAAGCAAAACAACACTCCCTGAAACCTGCAAGCAGCATAGCTGCTTTTCTCCGTTTAAAAAAATTATGGAAGGAGTAAAAAAAATTGCGCCTATTTTTTAAATCAATCCTGATAGGATGTTTTCTCCTCCTTTTTGCCGGCTGTGTGTTTGAAAAGCCGCCATTGACACCATCCCGAAGAACTCCCCGGCAAGTAACACTTCCAAAATTACCTCAAGCTGATCAACCAATAAAAACCCCCAGTGATACTCCGAGTCCCAGAGCTATTGCCAGTATAGAACTTTCAAAACGGGGACAGTTGTTAATTAAAGCAAACAGGCCGGATGAAGCCATCCGCTATCTGGAACGGGCCATAAACCTTTATCCAGGCAGAGGAGAAAACTATTACTATCTTGCCGAAGCCTGGCTTCTGAAAGGCAATCCATCCCAGGCAGCGGAATACAACACCTTGGCAACTATCCACTTTACGGAAAACACCGAATGGATAGAACGTATTGCCTTTCAAAAAAATATAATTGATCAACTCGGTAAAAAATAAGTTATTTCCGGGAATACCAGGTTGTACTATATACCTATCCCTGTGCTATTGGCGCAAACTCCATAATAGCTGAAAGCCCGTTATCAACCATAAGATCCTGGCCACTTATATAACCCGCCATGGAGCTGTTTAAAAATACCAGTGGCCTGGCCATATCTTCAGGTGTGGCAAACCGGCCAACCTTCCATTGGTCAAGTGCATCACCAAACTGATTGCGGAAGTGTTTAAACATGGGGGTTTCGGTCGCTGCCGGGCTCAGCACGTTAAGACGGAGCCCTTTCTGAGCTAATTCTATGGCTTTATGCCGCGCATAAGCGCATATGCACTCTTTTGAAAAAGCATAGCCACCTTCTACACCATTCTGTGCTGTTTTGATTTTTGCAGTGTTTGCCTGCACCCATGCCTTTGCTTCATCGAAATCGGCTGTATCCAGAAGCCCCTGGAAGAAAAGTCCATGGAATCGCCACATCGCCCCAGCCAGCGACGAAATGATGGCAATTGCTCCTTCCTGCGGGTTCATCCGTGGAATAACTTTTTCGATGAGGTGACGGTGACCAACAAAGTTGACCATTACAACATCGATATCCGGGAAAGGAGCGCCGGGCAGACCGGCGCAACAAAAAAGCGCCCGCACTTCGTTAGGTAATTGCTCAACAGCGGCATCTATCGATGACTTGTCACCTAAATCGGTATGTATATATTTCTTGACTGTCACAGGTGGCTCATTTACATCAAGGGCATAGATATCTGCACCTAACTCCAGCAGAAGCTTTGTTGCTGCCAATCCCATTCCGGAAGACGCCCCATCAATCACGACCGTTTTACCACGATAACCCCAAAGATCATCCATTATTATTCTCCTTAATTGCATATTAATTTATTCTTCAGTTAGAGGAAATTCGCATCCTACTACTTTGGTTTCAAGATGCTGCTCAAGTCCTTCGATCCCACACTGTCGGCCGTTACCGCTCCATTTGTAACCACCGTAGGGCGCTTCAGCGCCATAGAAGTTGCCACCGTTTATGATAAGTGAGCCTGAGCGAATTTTTTTAGCAACGTTTAAGGCACGTTCCTGAGATCCGGAACAGATCATACCGCAAAGGCCGTATTTGCTCTGATTTGCTAAGCGAATAGCGTCTTCATCATCGTCATATGGGATCACAGAAAGAACCGGTCCGAATATCTCCTCCTGAGCAATTGTGGACATATTATCGACGTCAACAAACAGGGTTGGTTCAACATACCAGCCGCGCGAAAGATGCTTGGGCCTGCCGCCACCTTTTAGCAAACGTGCGCCTTCAGCCTTTCCTTTCTCAATATAGTCAAGGACGTGGTCGCGTTGTTTTGCAGTGACAAGTGGCCCGGCAACAGTATTGATGTCGTTGGGATCGCCATAAGTTACGTATTTCCAGACATCGCTGAGGATAGCAACTCCCATTTCATAGCGTGATCTTGGTAAAAGGAGTCGGGTCGGCACAGCGCAGCCCTGTCCGGCATGCATACATGATACGATAGCAGCCATCGGCAGCACCTTTTCGAGGAGGCAGTCGTCGAGCACGATAGTTGCGCTCTTGCCCCCGAGTTCCATTAAAGTCCGCTTGAAGGTAGGTGCTGTTGCTTCCAGTATCATTTGACCCGTAGCAGTTGAACCTGTAAAGGAAACCATATCGACTCTCGGATCTGAGATGAGCATTTGCGATACATCATGGTTCTGGGCACATACCACGTTAACAACACCTGCCGGGATTTCCGTCTTCTCTGCTATCAGGCGACCTATCCGGGTTGCATTCCACGGCGTCTGGGTTGCTGCTTTGATAACCATAGTATTACCGGTGGCGAGCGCGGGCCCGATTTTGTTGATTGTAATTTCGAAAGGGAAATTCCAGGGAATTATCCCTGCTATAACTCCAACAGGTTCTTTCCAGACCCAGCGGCTGGCCGGTTTTCCGCCACCCAATGTCTGATCGGATATCTTGCGGCACCAGGGATAGGTTTCTATCTGTTGCGCAGGCCATAACAATCCATCCGATAGTGGCCAATCAAGTTGTCCTGCATATGTCAGGGTAATCGGAGCCCCAACTTCAGCCACGATTTCCGTTCTGAACAGCTCTTTTTCTTCTTCAATAGCTGTGTGCAACTGCTCCAGACACTTCTTGCGAAAAGCATGATTGGTTGCCCAATCGGTTTTATCAAATGCATTTCTGGCTGCAGCAATTGCACGGTCCATATCCTTTGCGGAAGCATCAGCAACAACACCCATGACTTCTTCCGTGGCAGGATTGATGTTCTTAAATGTTGCGCCGGATTGAGCAGTCGTAAGGCGACCATCAATCAGTAATCGTTCTTCGTGCTCCTGATTTTCTGACTTGGAACTTGTCATCCGTTATTCTCCCTTTATTGATAGGTGTTTATTAAAAGAAGTCTCTATTACTCTTACGAATGCAGGACATCGGGGTGTATATCCGCAACATACAATTTCCTTAATCTCTTCCTTATGCTTATCTTTAAACAACGGTTTATTAAGCAAATATGTTACCAGGTAATAATTGACATCTAATTGATATTAAAATGAATAGTCTCGATTGCAAAAACAACCGGCCGGTTCCTTTGCCTAAGACCGACCGGTTGTTTATATCAAATTGTATAAACTTGTATAAACGTGCAAAACTACAGAACCATGCATATTGCTTGATAGACAAATAAGGTGAAAGCAAAATACGTTTATAGAAATAAAGTTATGAGTTGTGATATAAAGCCATAAAATACCAGCAACTTTTATTTCGACAACAGCAAGAAATTACTAACGCTAAAAAAGCTGGCGTCCAGTTTTGAAGCAGGTATATATAAAAAGTCTTCGGGATGAGGAGCCGTAGAGCTAACAGTACAATGACGCGCTTTTTCATCTATATAGACCTGAGCATCACTATCTCCTATATTATTTTTACCACTTGGACTCTCACTATAATGGAAGAAATTAGTAAACCAGGTCCGGAAATCGCCGGATCTTTCATATACTTCCTTGTACCATATGTTATAAGTTTCCTGGTCAATATAATTTACGTGCAAACCCCAGTTGTAATAAGGATCTTTAGGCATTTGTTCCACAACCCATACTTTTCTGGGAGCATATGTTATAACACCCGGAGCAGGTGCCCAGGCAGCGCCCGTAAATCCCGGCACTTCATAATTTAATTTGAAGCACTCACCCGTGTATGGAAATTTCGAAGGAACCCTTCCATCCGGTAATTCCTCAACAGGTATCAAGTTCGGGCTGGTAAAAGAAACAAGAATCGTTTTTTCTCCAATTAACTTCCATTTCATTGAACTGATTTTACCGCTGAATCCATAATTCATATCAGACCATGAATCAGATCCCATGAATGGATCAGATCGTGACGCTGTTCCGGTTTGCCGAATCCTGCGAATGGCAGGAACATAAGCATAACTGGTGTCTTCCTTTGATGGGTCCATATAAACGAGCATCATTTGATTAGTTCCTTTAACACTCATCGGCTCCAAAATTCTTGGTAATTCGTAGCTAAGAACATGATCAGGATTTTTTGCTATTTCCTGACCTGGCGGCCTGCCTGTCAAATAAAGACATGAAAACAAACCGTCTGCATAGCGTTCCTTTCCTGATTTGTCTATCCATAATAGAGGTCTACGCAGTCTTGAAGCCATGAAACGATATACCGACCATTTATAATTTGCTACAATCTTGTTTCCTACCTTGGGATCTTTAGGATCAATTTGGGGGAAAGGCATACCGTAAACATTATGGTATGGAATTTTTCCTGTACTTTTTTCGATTACCTCTCCTTCAGAACTTATGTCAAACTTTCCGGCATTCTTCTGGCTTGCAGCAAGAAAGCTTTCCGGTAACTTCCATTTAAAGTTAACAGTTCCCGGCGTGACAACCATGTCGCCTTTTTCTACCGCGCGATACATAGCTGGAAATAGAATGTCTTTATATTGAGCACAGTTGGTCTTGTCAATTACCTTGGGTAAATCCATAGCCGGCAATGAACCGCCCAAGAGCAGAACAAGCAGCGACAACCCTAAAATTTTAAAAAGCCTTATTTTTCTTATCTTCACTTTTTCCTCCTTTGGTTTTTCCAAAATCCAAAAAAAGCCTTTGTCATTTATTATCTTGCCTAATAGTACTTTTAATAACTGTTGATACGATCCTCCGGAAAATAACCGTTACCATTCATATCCCAGTTTAATGGTTGCCTCACTTGGTCCATTTACAAATTTGCCGAATCCATAGCTTGCTGCTTCATCACCAAAAAAGGCCTGAAGCACCGCTTCGGTGTATAAATTTGGTGTTATAGTCCATTTAATTGAAGGACGCAGCATGTATGTAGTACCTTCTCCATGCTTTCCGGGAGTGAAGGCACAAACGATCATAGGAGAAAGTTTGCTTGCCCACCAGTTTGTCATTACCTGAAAATAGAAACTATCCTGTTCTCTGATATTTTCCCGATCCACGCCTAACAACATCTGTTCAGGCTGATCCAGGTTGTCGCCATGCCATTCATTTATAGTAGTATGCAGCCACTCTACAGTGACTTTGGTAAGATCATGAGGAGAAAACCATCTTAAACGCAGATCTTTGTCAAAGGCCAGCATACACTTTGTAACTGGTTTATATATAAACGCATTAGATGAGCCTGTATAAAGAGGATTCGGACTAAATGCAGCATCAAAAGGGGCTGTTGCATTAACAGCATTAAAAGCAGCAACAGGATATTTAGTGTAATGTGAAACCTCACCTCTTATAACCGCTTCAAAGCGGCCAAGAAGTAACTGATAACTGAAATAACCACCGTAAACATGCTGTTTATTGTGAGTAAGTGTAACCGAATCGATTAGATGGTCTGGCGGCGGTCCCATCCCTGCCATCATAGCCGGTAGTTTTGCAAGCTCTGCATTATCCCAATTCAGCACCAGACCGGCGTCATTGACCACATCCCTGAAATAAAGCAAAGAAAGATTAAATCTGTCTCCGATCTGTGCCGATACTTTTCCACCATATTCATTATTGTTGGTAGGCACATCCTGCCTGACAGTTGCGCCATTAATAAACGGAAGACCGTTTTGATATACAGTCTGCCCCATTGCAGCATAAGGCAAACAACGCACATATGGGGCTTGCATACCAACACCCGGCTGATCGGTAACGCTGTCCATTGGTCCAAACTGAGAGGGCCTGATATCCGGAATCCACAACAGATCAAAATTGATGCTGGTTCTGGCAAAACGCGGCATGTCGAAATTTAAACGGCCCATCCATAACGGAATCTTTACATCATCAGGGTTCTGGAAAAACATCTGGTAGGACTGGTCGGCCGGATTAATTATATCATTCATGGTTTCAAGACCACTTTCACCCCAGGATACAAGCTGTCTTCCTGCTCTAAAAAAAGCCCTGTTGCCCATAGAGCCTTTATAGGCAAAATCAATAAATGCTTCTCTTAAGTCTTGCTCAAACCTGATGTCTTCTTCACCATAATCGAATCTTGAAGCACCCAGATCCCTAGTGATATCATACTCATTTGCGCGAAGGTCAAAAATAGAATCATAGGCTCCCCTGAAGGTCAAATGGACTTTTTCGACTCTAAAGGGACCCATATCTATATCGGGATCAATATCAACATCAAACTTTAATGTATTTCTCTGCTGTACTGCTTCTGTTTGGTCAAAAAAACCATACTGCGCACCATTTACATCCCGCAAAACAATATTAGATTCCAGATAACCATGGAAACTGGTAGTCATTTGTGCTGTGGCAGTTGGAGAGAAAATTACCAACATCACCAGTACCAAAAACACACACAAGCCTGCTTCACCCCATCTTCTCTTACTCATATCTTTACTCCTTAAATTGATATTAATATAAAAAGATATAACAGTATTCCCCCACAGTCCTTAACTTTTCACCTCCTTCCTGATATTTATAGTAAACTAATGCTCTTTCCGGCATTAAGCAGTCCTTTTAAGGTTCGTGCTAATTTAAAAGCTTTGTCAGGCAAGACACGGCACCAAAAAAGGGCTGTTTAATGCCGGTGTGAAACCTGCCTTAAAAAAACATGACTTTTTTCATAGTTGACTTATTGTATTTAATAATTCATTTATTCAAACTAACATTAAATCTTATATCGTAAATGGAATATTAAATTCATGGCTTCTATACAAGGAACAAATATTTCGTCAGATAATACTAAGTTATACAGATCTCTTGGCTCTCTTATAAAAGAATATCGAAAATGGCGGAAGATGAGCCAGGATAAATTTTCCGAATCAATTCAAATAAGCGTTCGGGAACTGCAAAATTGGGAATCCGATCGCCGCAGTCCCAGAATTGAGAATCTGCATGATCTTTCGGAAATGACCGGTCTTCCTATGCAGGCATTAATAGCTCTCAACGCGGACCAGCCTGTCTGGTATTCTTTAGGCAAAAGGTTTTTTAAGTATTCATTGATTGAGGAAGATCAGTTTTTGTCACGAGAATTATTAAGATACCAAAATAAATCCGCGGATGACTTTCTTGTAAAATACATACCAATTACAACAGATAGGCAAATTAATATGATTCTCTCATGCCATCGGGATATTTACGGTACGGAGAGACCATTGCCGAAAGATGTAATCAAAAAAGCTGCCAGGTTCCTTCCAAATCTTAACAATACAATTATTGACTGTTGGGGGCATTATGTTGGACATCAAATATGTCTTCCGATAAAAACGGATATATATAAGGATATTATAAAATCAAAGTGCATAGAAAATTATCTGAGTTTACGAAGCATTAATGATATAATAAGCATGGATGAGGGGGTTTTGTTCTATTATTCCGTACATTCAGCCTGTGTCAGCGTTGGGCGGCGGCTTGTTATAGACAGTGCTCAGTCCCTTTCTGAAATTAAGCAAAAAGAAAATTTTCTTCTCGCTACTCATACCGCTACCAAAGAAGCGAAAACAATCCAGAGTAATATAGGGATGAGATTTGTTAGAGATTATGCTCACAGACTCAATGAAACAAACCCTGTCATATATGAGCAGAATCTGGATGTTCATATAAAACTTAGAAAGCCTTATGTATGGATGATTGAACACATTTCCGGACAATCGGGAAAAATGCCGGAACAGAAATCTTTAATTGGCGTTGATGAATCATCATTAGGCGTTGATAGAAACTTATCTTATAATAAAAACATCAATACTGTTAAACAAATAACACAAACCTGCACAAATTCTGCATGCAAACTTTATGGTAAAACCAAACAAGGCAATGTTGTTTCAAACGGGACATACCGTACAAAAGACGGTCTTTCCGGTCGAAGGTTTCTCTGCAAAACATGCGGTAAATCATTTTGTAACAGAACAGGAACTGTTTTTCATGGATTAAGATCTTCGGAAGAAAAAATCATGAGGGCACTTAAATTATTGCTTAAAGGAATGCCTTTGCAAAAAGCGGCGGACTCATTGGGAATAACTTTCAATACAATCCGGCACTGGCTTAGCGTTTCGGCAAGGCATTGCGATAAAATCAATGCTATTCTTGAAAAAGATCCTGAAGTATCACAGGCCGACCTTGATGCACTATGGACTTTTGTAAGAAATAATTCTCTTCGCCAACGGGCGGCTCTTTGGAACTGGTCTGAAAATAAATAATAAAGGAAAATTTTATATATGATAGCGGAAATTCTTTCAACAGGAGATGAGGTTCGTTCCGGGGCATTGATTGACAGTAATTCGGCATATATAGCACAAGCTTTGGAAGAAGCGGGCCTTAAGGTGGTAAGACATAGTACGGTAGGAGACGATCTTAATGCCATTTCTTCAATATTAAAGGAGATAGGAACGCGTGCTGATATTGCCGTTGTTACAGGCGGACTGGGGCCAACAACAGATGATATTACTGCCGAAGCTGCTGCACATGCAGCCGGTGTTGAAATGTGCCTTGATGAGGAAGCCTTGAAAACTTTGAAAAACTTTTTTGAAAAAAGAAAGCACCTCATGAATTCATTAAATGATAAACAGGCCATGCTCCCAAAAGGTTCCGAATGCCTTGACAACCCGGTTGGGTCTGCTCCGGGGTTTACAATGAAAACAGGCAAATGCCGCTTTTTCTTTTTGCCGGGTGTTCCTTATGAAATGAAAAAGATGCTTTCAGCAAAGGTGCTCCCCAAAATCTATGAACTTTATGAAGGCGGCAGAGAATATAGTATAATTAAAAACATATCGACTTTCGGTGTTACAGAGGCGGCTGTAAATGAGAACATATTACCCGTTATCGATGAATTCGGCGATATCAACTTTGGATTAAGAGCAACTTTTCCTGAGATACATATAAAAATGTATGCAAGGGGAAAAGAAGAAAAAGAAGTTGTTCAGCTTCTTGATGCCGCTGCCGCAAAGGTTTTGCAAATATTTGGCGATAAAATAGTTTCAGCAGAAGGCAAATCTATGGAAGTTGTGGTAGGTAAACTGTTAAAGAAAAATAATGCCACTATTGCTGTTGCTGAAAGTTGTACGGGCGGGCTGATTTCCGATATGCTTACCAATGTTTCCGGCAGTTCGGATTATTTTCTTTTTTCCGGTATTACATATTCAAATGACTCAAAAATAAAAGTACTGGGAGTCAAACCGGCAACTATAGAAAAGTTTGGAGCCGTGGATGAAGAAACGGCAAAGGAAATGGCAGCAGGTGCTAGGAAAATATCAGGAGCAACTTACGGTATTTCAACCAGTGGAATTGCCGGTCCTGCCGGAGGTACCGAAAATAAGCCGGTTGGAACCGTGTGCATGGGACTTGCTACACCGGATGTAGTTAAAGGCTTTACTTTTAATTTTAATTTCAGAGACCGAATTTTAAATAAAAAAATATTTGCCGCAGCTGCACTTGATCTTGTAAGAAAAGAACTCATTGTTTCACATAACAGGGAAGAATTAACAGGAGTATTTATTTGAAATGAAATTTATAGATGCGGGATGGATTATAGACGGAAGCGGCGGCCCTGTTTTAAAAGACATGCGGCTTGGCATTAAAGACGGAAATATTTTTTCTATAGATGATTCCGGGTTTAAAGATTCTTCTACAAGTAAAGTAATCGATTTATCATCTTGCACTATACTTCCTCCTTTAGTTGACAGTCATGTTCACCTCTTAATGTCGGGAACGGATGATCCGGAATATAGAGAAATGCAGCTTGATATGGACTTTGACAAAGCAAGCGATATTATTTTGAAGCATATTTCCCAGCACTTGTCTCACGGCGTTTTAGCAGTCAGAGACGGCGGCGATAAGCATGCTCATGCCTTGCAATATTTTAACGAGTGTCCGGATGAAAAAAATTTTCCTGTTAGTATTAAAATTGCAGGAAAAGCATGGCACAGGGCAGGCAGATATGGCGGATTGATAGGAAGATCACCGGATAAAAGCTTTAGCCTTGCACAAGCAATTAATAGTTGTCCGGATGAAATTGATCATATCAAGATAGTAAATTCGGGTTTAAACAGTCTTAAAGAATTCGGCAAAGAAACCGACCCGCAATTTGGTAAAGAAGAACTCTCGGATGCTGTGGAAATTGCCGGTAAACTCGGGCTAAAGGTTATGGTTCATGCAAACGGAAAAAGACCGGTTGCAGCAGCCGTTTTAGCCGGTTGTCACTCAATAGAGCATGGCTTTTTCATGGGAGAAGACAACCTGAAATTAATGGCGGAAAAAGATATAACATGGGTTCCGACTGCCTGCACCATGAAAGCATATTGTGAACATATGGGAAAAGGAAGTATTGAATATGATGTAACATGCATGAATCTTGAGCACCAGCTAAAACAGATTTCAAAGGCAAGAGAACTTGGAGTTACAATTGCGCTCGGCACGGATGCGGGAAGTATCGGCGTTCATCATGGATCGGCAGTAATACATGAACTTGGTTTGCTTATAGCCGCAGGATATTTGCTGCCGGAAGCCATTAAATGTGCTACTTATAACGGAGCAAAATTACTTGGTATAAACGATTTCGGAATTATAGGAAAAGATAAGCCGGCCAGCTTTATTGCTGTACAGGGAGAGCCTTCGGATCTTCCGGCTTCTATAAGCAGTGTCAAAGCGGTTTGTATCGACGGATACCTGTCATCCCCACCTCCTAAATCAAGAAGTTGCGGTGTTTAAGTTCCGAAATATCTATCTCCGGAATCGCATAGAGAAGGATGACCAATTATATGGATCTTATTCATCAGGTTTCCCTAAAAATTAAATATATTTGTGTATTCCATAATATATGTTCCGCCTACACTGCTTAAGGCCAGCAGTACGGAGCGGAAAACGGGGTGTTGAAAAAACGGTGAAAATGCGCCTTCCCGTATGGCCTGTATTTCCTTGATCACAAGTTCAATTTGAGATTTTAAATCCTCAAGTTCTTTGGAGAAAATAATGCGCATCTGCTGTTCCTTAAGACGGGAAACGGATGCCTTTCGAAGATTTTCCGCATCGTAGCGCTGCATCAATGCGCACATCCACGTTATAGCAACACTGCCTGTCATAATTACTGTAAGCCCAATGGTTGTATTCCAGTCGTCGAAATAGCTATGCCTGGCAATATAAATAACAACCCAGCTTATCAATGGATAAAAAATCAATTTTCCGACAGCTTTGGTTCTTTTTGCAACTATATTGACAAGCATCCATTCAGAAAGAAATATTTTTTGTTCTTCTAAAATCTTCTCTCTTTTCTCCTGTACCTGTTTATTATCAGGAAGGTGGCATATATTTTCATAGATTCCATACGAACACTCTTTTATCGATGCAGGAGGCCAAATCGGTTTATTCTCAGTTGCGTTAACAATGAATTGATGACATAGCCGTGTTAAATCAAAAACGTACAGAAACAACCATGAAAAAGATATGATAGCAGCCATTAATATTATATATGTTATCCGATAGCTATAATCCCCGCGGACAGGCGATGAAGGAAAACCGAAAGCTTCCAAGATAAAACGGCACGAAATAAAATATATAATAAAAGATATAGCAACCCATACAATGCGATATTTCCATTTGTTTCTTGTTTTATATTCATACCATAGTTCTGCGATATTTGTATCTTTGTATTCCTTCAAAAAATTATAACTGACTGCCCTTTTCAAATATCTGATAATTTTTCCTTTAGTCTTTTCTCTTTTATCATGTTTCTCTTTTTCCTGCGTATTAAAACAAAATTTGTTTTCAATTTCTTTCCTGTTGTTTTCCAGCGACCTGTCCGAAAAATACAGGAAACAAACGGATAGAATAAAAGCCAATATCCGTAACATATTCGACGGCCAGACACTGATGCCGTCGAAAAGGGAGAAGTGTTCCTCCCATGGATTGTTTGAAAAATACGGCTTAATATATATATTAAATAAATAGATCAGCAATATAACGAATGCGGTAGTAAATATTATAATGATAAAATTTTTTCGACATTTAAATATCCACATTACCGCCTGGTTCACATTACTATTAGCATAAAACAATATAAGTAAAACAAGAAAGGCCATAACAGCTATAGCACGAAGAGTGCACCCATAATTTGTTGTGTTTTTCGCTTCAAGTAAATTGACAGCTCTTTTGTTGCCAATTTCAAAGAGCTTGGGTATACACTGCCGGTCGTTTTGCTGTTTGTCGGGAAATGCCTGTCTTATTGCTGTAAAAGCAGATGTCTGATAGCTGTCGCGAAAAGACGGGATACTTTCCTGGTTGGCATCTTCAAGGTCATTATGTGCGGTAAGATCAAAATAGGAAGCTACCAGAAGATTCCTCGTCCATTGCAGATTGGCCGGGTGTATCCACATGGCATCCAGATCGGTAGTAAAGTAAATGGCCTGGGGAAAGCGCTGGTGGAATGCCTGAAGCACAAGATATTTATCATGAAAGTCGGAACCCAGCATGCCGATAGCCGAAACCTTTCGATGCCTGCGCTGAAGATTATGGTATATATCGTCTGCCTGACGCCTCAGATAATCATACTGACTTGTTCCGGCCGGCTTTGCAAGCTTATCCAGATCAAAACCTGACTTATTGTTTTGCTTGTTTCCATCTTCATTTTTATCTGCTTTGCTTTCCTTTTCCCCCGGCAAAAAACCGTCTATGCCCCGTAAATAGGATATACATACCAGATTCGCTCCTTTATTCTTTTCGGTCTTTGCAGTTTTGTTAATTTGTTTGGATAATTCGTGATGGAAAACATCATGCAAAGAGCCGGCATAGAGTGAATCGGATTCCGAAACCAATATTATAGTGTTCTCTTTGTCATTAAAAGCAACTCTGCGGTTGCCTAATTCTTTAACTATTTTTTCGGCAAGAGCTTTATCGGAACCTATTATGCGGGAAAAAATAATATCTTTGTAATTAAATATTTTTCTAATCTCAGCGTCACCGTTGCCTGTTGCAGTGTATTCTTCTATCAAGCCTGACGCATCAGCAGTTGCAAATGCAGAGTATATCCTGAGTCCTTTTAGTTTTTTTATGGGATTATCTTCTTTGTTTATTTTATCATTTTTTAGCTCTGAAAGCATATTCTTTAAAGTTTGTGATTCCCAGGGCCCGATGATTTTAAAATTTTTTGCCTCAATGCTTAACCGTGTTATGAGGCAGGATAGCTGGGACAAAGGATTATTCCGGAATGTTTTTTCGTTAAGCCATACCAGCAGAACATATTTCTTATTGCCGGATTTATGAGTAAACCATTCATAAGGCATAATTTCCGTTAAAAGGTGCTGCTTATTCTTCTGTTTATTAGCGGATGTTAAGAAAACGAAATTAATATGTTCGGAATCTTCAGGTAGAAATTGCCGGCTTCGAAGACCGGATAATACGGCATATCTCTGACGCATACGGTTTTCTTTATCTTCGGCATATTCCGTTCCCGGAACCATAACGCCTAAAACAGTTACTTCCCCGTTGTTATTTATTTTTTTTTCGATTTCGTTTTTCAGCTTGCTTTGTGAATCCTGGGGATCTTTTTCCCCATTTTTCTCCTTTCCGCATTGATCTGTCCCTGTCTGATCCATCAGATATGTTGATTCACTGTCGCATTTTTTTAACAACTCCAGGTGTTTTAGAACCGCATCAAACGGGTCCTGCCAGAGCCGGGCTATAACCTTGTCATAAGGTTCATGTTGAATTTCAGCGGAATAAGGACGCGTTCCTTTTAACGGGATCTGTGGAAATAATGTAAAACCAATAACTGCCAACAGGGCAATTATTCCCGAAATCGGTATGATAGAACCTGAATCTTTGCCATTACTCATGGTTCACCTCATTATATTGTGAATCAGTCACTTAATATTCAATAGCGACCAGCAGACACCTTTTACTACCTCCTTCATTCTGGTAAAATCCAGAGTGTCAATCGTATCGGAAACCTGATGATAGTTGGGATTTCTGTAGAAAGCCGTATCTGTTATCATAACGGCATCATATCCAAAATGCCAGTAATTTCTGTGATCGGAGAAATCAACTCCTGTAATAATTGACGGAGCCTTTAAAGTTTCAACATTTACCGATGTGGCTTTAAGATGCAAAGATAATTGTTTTGCCAAAGATGAGCTGCCATAGTTGCTTACCACACAAATAAAATCTCCTGTGTCCGGGTAGAACAGGCGTATTAAACCAAGAGGGTATGTCTGTGATTTCTTCTTTTCTGAAAAGAATCCTATCATCTCAAGACAAATCATGCCTCGTATCTTTATATTATTATCATACAACGATTTCGCATGAAAATAACTTCCCATATTTTCGGTACCGAAGAAAGGAGGTTCTTCTAAATTGTAAGCTACAAAATCTACCCTGTAAGGTAATTTTGTTTCATGTTTTTTTGCAAAACGGGCTATTTCAAGCAAACCTGCTACAGCGCTCGCATTATCATCGGCTCCCGGCTGATCGCCGCATACATCGAAATGGGCACCAACTATAATGCGTTCACCTTCCTTTGGGCCGGCACTGGCGATAATATTTTCATATACATAGCCTGAGACTTCAAATTTTTGACTTTTCGGCTCAAGACCATATTCAATAAATTTTTGCGAGATGTACTGCGCCGAATTTTCAAGCGATTCGGGATAACTGAAACTACGCGCCGGGCTCATGGAAGAAAGATATTGAACGGTCTGTTTTAAATTATCAATACTGATATCAGGATCAGGATGCGCGAAATGCGTGTTTTTGCCTCCGCATGAAAGCAAAGTGGCAAGGATTAAGACAGGTAAGATAATTAGTTTAACGATTATTTCCATGATTTCTCTCCGGGAATCAACGGCAACATTTGAATACAAAGGATACTTTTGCCTTATTTGCAAGATAACTTAAATCGAAGCAGTATAATTTAGCGTATTATCAATATTCATAGTTTGGAATCGGCTCCGGATCAGGGACTTCGCCGGATGCCATACGAACACCCAATTCAAAGGCACGCTTACAATCCTGTGGGAAAACTTTGGCATGACGCTCGTATTTTGCCTCTTTGTCAAACATTTCCGCTTCATACTTGTCATAGTCGCTGTATTGGAGAGTATCTAGGGATAATAGCAACTCACACGCTCCGAAATGTATCCCAAGCATAATTTTAGTCGTAGCAAAAACCTGGCTAAATCCCGTTTGTTCGAGCATTTCTTCCGTTACACCCATTGTATAAATTATAGCAGTATTTATGCGTCTTGGAAAAAGAGATCGCATATCTTTTGTGTATTTCAGGTAAGGAAAGCAAAGTCGTTCTAAAAAAGCCCGAGTGGCGGAAGATTCGGTGCCATAATAAACAGGAGTGCCTATAATCAGAGCATCGGCGTCTTTGACACGATCCAGCACGGCGGTCAGATCATCCTGAACTGCGCAAACTCCGTCCTCCTTACGATCAAGTTTCTTACAGGAAAAACAGCTTATACAGCCGGAATAATTCAGGTCGTAAAGTTGAACCAGTTCAGTCTTAGCACCTGCAGATTTAGCGCCTTGAAGAGCGTTATTCAACAGGGTTATGGTATTCCATGTCTTTTTACGCGGACTTCCGTTAAATGCCATTACCTTCACAACAACCCCCTTTCTCTTTTTATATATTTAACTGTAAGATCGCCAGCAATAATGCCAATATAACTGCAGAACAGGTCAAGCAAGTCAAAAGTCCGGTTTGATATAAATATCTGGCTGACTTCTTCAATTGTAATCAGGCAAAAGACAATCAGGCTTCCGATAAGTATTGTTTTGCCAAAAACACGAAGACAGCGCGGATATAGAAAATAATTAACAAAAAATGCCAGCAACCCCAACAAAACGATATGTCCTGCCTTATCACCACCGGGAAACATATATATTTTGCGAATGAAAAGAGGCAGCAAACCTTTGTCGGCTGAATATATTACATAAGCCAAAAATATGACAAAAAGAATCCCAAGTACTCTTAAGATTTTCTTTGCGCTTATATTCATAAAATTATTTTAGAATAAATAGTTTCTTGATAAACCAGCCAATACCTTTTGCCAGATAACCAAGTGGTCCTAAAATAGTTTTTTGTTCCAAATAAAGGTCAATAGAAGCAAAATCAATTTTACCCTTTAATTTTTTAAGACGGCCTTCCATGGAATCTATGTCACTTTGAATGCGGGTTAATTCTCTTTCTATCGCAAGGATATCTTTTACATCTTTAGCTTTATCAAGAAGATCTTTTAAACGGTTTCTTAAAGCAATTGCATTTTTAAGACGTGCCTCGGTATCGATGTATTGCTCCGTGACATCTTCTGAAGAAATATTACGGCGTTTTTCACTTCCCAGTTTTGCTATCTTATCAACAATAGAAGTAATGTTTTTTGACGGAACACGTAATTTTAAATGACCACTTTCTTCTCCACTAATGCTTTTGTTTTCAATATATCCCCCACTACCCTTAATAATTGAGGTGATTTCATTTATAGAATCACTAATATTGTTAACTTCAAGTGTAAGTGAGGCCGTCCAGATAATCATACGATCCGCTTCAGGCCTATTTTCTGTTGTGTCTTCAGCAAACATAGAGGAAGAGCGCAAAGGTCGAGCCTGTGTTGCACAACCCGCAAACAGAAAAATAAGAACAAGAGAACTAATTATGATACTGAGTTTTGTACGGGACACTTTCATTTTACCTCCTTGGAAGATAACGAAAAACTAACAAGCAAGGGGTACCTGCAAACATAAGGTTATTAAGAAAAAATATGCCGACAACCTATACAGATTGATTCGGCGAGATAGTAGCTTGTCACGTTGAGTGCCAAGTTAGAAATCACTATAGATCATTATTTGTTATCAGCCATTTTCTTTTAAAAGAGTTTAATTCTTTAACACCAAATAAATTATGATACAAGGTGCTCATTGAAAACCATAAAATGAAAGAGGCTAAAAGAACAGGTCCATAATTTATCTTAAAAACAGTTAATATTAACCAGATTAATAAATTAGCAATTACAGCATAGTATAATGTTCGCAGGCATTTACCAAATGTTACATTAACTTTTAAAAGTCCTTTTCTTTCATGCAGGCCACGTGAAAAAATACTAGGTAGAAGAACAATAAAAAAATAACCCGCAAACAGATCCCAATTTGAACTATCTCCTAACCAATCAAAGACCAAGATCAACATGGGTGCTGATAAGGCAGTTATAAATGATATAATTATAAAAATGACCTTTATAGTATTGGACATACAACCCTCACCATCACTGGAGAACAGGGAATGATGACTTCGATAAAGCCACGTTAACACCGAACCCCGATACGGCTGAAGCGGTCCGCCCCTGCGAATCCAGTACATGGTGTTGTTATTTCCATTTATTCATGTGAATACGTAGTAAATCAAATATATAGCGCATAGTGAATCAAAAAACGCATAAGTGTAAACTACCAGCCAATAAAGACTTGGATTATCGGCTTTTCGCACGACACACGGCATGCCACTAAACATGGTTTCATTTGCTAGTAGCGAAGAAATAATTTTGAAGGTTAGAAGCGGCAAGAATACGATACTCAAAATGAGGAACACAGGAAAATTTGAGTCATCCCTTGCCAACCACCATGTGCAAATTACACCGACTAACGTGATAGCTGTAAAGAAATAGTCCAGAGCGTTAATTTTTTTATTTATACTTCCCATCTTTTATAAATGCTCAAACATAACGTAGAATTAACCTGGCAGCAAGGGCTTGATAAATTGATGTTGCATCAGATGCTGGCACTTGCTGCCAGATTGAATGACTTCTTGGGCATTATCAACCGTTACCACATTTCAAAACGAAACCGCGCCCCTTGTTTTTTTCCAATCTCCAAACATTTACAATATTCTTCCAATTCCTCTAATATAAAATCAAATCCATCTATTCTTGTCGAATAATCCGGATCATTTTTTTTAAGATTTTGTATGTAATTTAATATAGAGGAGATTGTATTTATTCCATCTGAAATATCAAAAAATTCCTCATTATCGACATAATCTTCAACTCCATCAATTAATTTCTCAAATTGCTCTCCAAAGTTGGTTCCTATCCCCCCAGATTGAGTATCTTCTGAAAAGAAAACGTTAGCAGCTTTTTCAAGTTTATTTTTGTAGTCATCAGAAATATCAGGATTTAGACCAAAGTTGGATAAAGGAGTCACACCCATTTTTTTTGCGATGTCGTCAATCTCAGGAAGCACTTTCGCAATTAATTTACCATCTGAATCTATTGATGCATCAGATAAATATGGTTCAAACAATATAAAAAGACCGACTCCCATAAGCCCCCCTTTTGAATTTGATGTAATCGTAACAACATACTAATCACTGGGCGATACTTTTTGCATTTCAGTGCATTAGATTGTTATAGATCCCGATTCTATCTTTAAATATTATCTTCATGGCCGTTCGCATTTGCCGTTTTTAATAGGTTCCATACGCCATGCGCCTTTATCTCTCCAGATATAAACCATATTACTGCCGATTTTTTTAAAGTCGAGGTTCCAGGATGTTACTACTTTATCTCCAAAGTGGACTTTGACCCTATATACTTTTTTCAGATCAAGGTCTTCAGCAACCAGTCTGCAAGTTTGGCTGGTTTGTTCAAAATGAAAAGGGCCATAATCTCCTATAGTGAGATATGGCCTATTTGAAGGTGCATACATTATAATGCTTAAAAAAGGCCCCAAACAAACCGAGCCTTTATCTTCTGCAAGAGCAAATGGAGGAAAGGCTATAAGCCATATAATAATGAATCTAATAAATACTTTCATTTTTCTACCTCAACGCTGTAACAAGTGTGCCGGGATGAAGCTTGCATAATCCAGGGTGGCTGTTACACTTAATCCACCAGTAAATGAATAAGATTTATCATTATTTAAATATTAAGGGCCTCCAGCACTTATTGCTAAAATTGCCACTGATAAATACCCTGTGAGAAAAGGGGTCAGAATCGTATCACAAGTCCTGCGCCGATACCAAACTCGGTATGATAACTGGCCATTATCGAGAAACGCTTATCGATTAGGAAAATTGCGCCTGCTTGACATTCCCATTTGGTTGCAGTGTCATATTCGATCTCGCCAAAGGCGCTCAAACGCGATGTTAACGGCAACTCCTTTGATAGTGATAAACGTAATTCACCCTCTGTGTCAACCCATCCGGTTGTTTGAATGAGAAGAGGCAGCAAGTAACGGCCACCAAAAATTCCCCGGTCGCCAAGTTCCTCGTTTGTGATCTCTGCTCCTGCAAAAACGCTGGCATACCGGTTGAACGAATAATCCCATGTTAGATCAATTTCGTAATCAGTATCTTCGACGTCCTGCCACCCTGCCTGCCAGTCAGCGGTAAGAATATTGCGGGTGTTCGACAGGACGAGTGACCCTTCGGTCATATGGCTCATGGCAGTAGCTTCGCCCCAGAAATATATGGGATCTTCAAGAAGCTTATGCCGAATAGATGATACCTCTGCATCGGGTTTAAAACTTTCGTAGTGGAGAATGCGCGCCATTCCGCTGTGCATGTGATAGAGCAGGTGACAGTGAAAAAACCAGTCGCCCGCATCATTGGCATCGAATTCGATAACGCTGGTAGACATAGGCGCAACGTTGACCGTATGTTTTAATGGGGAGTAATCACCCTGGCCGTTGATAACGCGAAAAAAATGGCCGTGGAGATGTATAGGGTGATGCATCATTGTACGGTTAATCATAACAAAGCGCGCCACTTGGCCCTTTCGGATGGTAACCTTGTCCTGTTCATGCAGGGCCTTGTTATTGAAGTACCAGACATATCGGTCCATGTCTCCATCAAGTGTGAGGCGAATAACTTGACGCGACTGTTCAGGAGGAAACACCGTCGGCTCAAGAGCCCTAAGCTTTTCATAAATAGGCCATGGACGGCGCGGGTCCTTACCATCCACTACGGTTTCCACAGCGCCCATTTGGTGGCCATCGTGCATATTCTCAGGAGATTTCCGCCCTGTGCCTTCATCCTGATCCTTGGTCCCATGATCTGTCGATTGGTGAGCCATTGGCATCGGCATAAGATCAGGGTCGTGGGCCATCTCGTCTACCGGCATACTTATGTTGTGCCCGGTTTGGTTTTTGTGTGACATCGGCATGCCCATTGGCATCTTGCCATGATTCATAGCGACACCGCTATGCCCCTGCATGTTCATTCCCGGCCGGTCAAACTTCCCGGCTTCCACATCGCCTGTTGTCATTCCCATGCTACCCTCAGGTGTGAGTGCGAACAGACTCCTTAATGTAACTTCACCCATTGCAGCGTAAAGATCCGGCTTTGGGATGTCAGGCGCGGCATTCGGCTCACCCTCTCCAATCCAAACCGAGGCATGCCCCGATCCGTCGTGTGCCGTAGCGCGCAGTTCATAACTACCGTTTTGTGGAACGCGAATGAGAACATCGTATGTTTCAGCAACACCGATAAGAAATCTTTGCTCTTCAAATGGTCTAACATCAATCCCGTCAGCTGCGATAATCTTCATTGGACCACCGGCGAACTCTAAAAGAAAATACGTCGTTGCAGAACCGTTAATAATTCTTAATCGAAGAGTCTCGCCAGGACTTGCGTGTATTTTATATGACGACTTTCCGTTTGCAAGGAATCTGTCATAGGCCACGTCGGATATATCCATTGCCGGCATTCGACTTAACTCGCGTTGAAAAAATGAACCAACTTTGCCAGCTCTGTATGCGCCCAGCACGCTCTGTGCACTGTTCTTCTTTACCGCATACCATTCACTGCCACGCTTGAGTTTGCGCATTATCTCATGCGGGTTCTCATCACTCCAGTCAGAGAGAAGAACTACCTCATCGCGGACTTCTTCATAGATCCTATTTTCAGTCTCGATTGCAATTGATCCATAAATTCCCTGCTGTTCCTGTAATCCACTGTGCGAATGATACCAATACGTCCCTGCATGTCTGATCATAAAACGATATGTAAACGTTGATCCCGGAGCAATGGGTGGATAGGTCAAATACGGAACACCGTCCTGGCCATTCGGCAAAAGAATTCCGTGCCAATGAATCGAGGTGTTGACATTCATAGCGTTGTGGACATGAATGACGGCTGAATCTCCTACATGGAATCGTAGCGTCGGCCCTGGGATGTTACCGTTAATAGTCATCGCAGGACGTTCTTTTCCTGTAAAACTGACCGTCTCTTGAGCAATTGTGAGTTTATATTCCACTGTATCGGCACGCAGAGTATTCTCACCCAAGATAAAGAGAGAAAGCAGGAATATTAATGTGGCTAAAATTTTTGGACTGCGCGAACGATTTAAGATAGCTGTGAATAGCAACGACAATACGCCGGCTGTTGCAGCTACAACAAAAAACATCCACTTTTTATCTACCGTATCCATACTTTCATTTTTTTACCTTAAAATTATAAAATAATACCAGCTTGAGGTGTAATTATATCTTTTACACTAAGCAAGGAACTCACATTCTTTAAATCACCAGGAGAAAGCTTAAAATCAAAAACATTAAGATCTTCTGCCATGTGTTGATCGGAAGTTGTGCCGGTAAGAGGAACAATGCCGGATTGATTGAGATATCTAAAGAAAATTTGTGCATCGGTTTTATTATGCTTTCTGGCAAGGGTCTGAACAATATTATCGAATAAAATATAACGGTTTGCGGTTAGAGTCCAGAAACTCTGGTAAATAACTCCATTATCGGAACACCAGGAACGCAATTCAGGATCATATCCAGTATCTTTATAAAAACGATTTTGCAGTACTGCAGGTTTTATGTTGGCATCTGCATAAAGTTTTTTCACCATATATATATAATAAAAATTGCTGATTCCGATCTGACGCGCTCTACCGGATTGTTGAATTGACTCCATTGCTTCCCATACTTTCATTAAGAGCGGATATGGTTCTATCATTGTATGAAGCAGTAAAGTATCAACATATTCAGTTTGCAGTTTTTTCATTGATGTTTCAAAAGACTGTAAAACCTGCACTTCCACAGTAGCGTTCTTATCATATGGCACTTGTTCCGGATCATGGCCCGGAAGCGGAGTAAACTTGGTTTGTAAATACAATTCTTCACGCTCGATACCATAATCTTTTTTCAGTCTTAAAAGTGCTGCACCTATGCCGGCTTCATCATAATGTTTAGGCTGGCCAGCAGTGTCAATTCCTCTGAATCCAGCCTGAACAGCTTTTACAACAAGATCTGCCGTGCGCTCCTTTTTCCAGGCAGTTCCATAAATAATCCACGGCATTTTCACGCCTGCAGAAGTTGTTAACCATTTTTGATCTTTCATTGTTCATATTTCCTTTTATTAATCACTTACCATTAAAAAACTACATATGCAGAAGACATTATTCACTATTCATAAGTCATGCCAGCCTATCCATGAGCTTAGGAACCTAATTTACCATATCTTTGCCTATCCGTAAAATACAGTACAATAATACGGTTATCATTTTTAACAGGAAAGTAAAGCTCATATGTCCCATCGGATGCGCTGAAACTATATGACAATACATTACCTTCAAAGACTTTCTTTAAATATTCTCTCTCATCTTTAGAACAGGGGAAGATATAATCGGCTTTTACGGGCTCTTCCGTTTTAGGATAATAATAACTTCCAAAAAGCAGGAAAACTTTTTTCTGATCAATTTGGTCCTGGATTATCATGGATACTGAAGGAAAACTTTCATCTTCCTTGGATAATATTTTTAATGAGCTGCTTGTCTTTTTGATATATTCCGGGTCAAATTTATACTGCCCAAACTGATCAATAATGTTTTTGTTGTTATTTAGCATATATTTTGCCGAATCAACCAGAAAGTTCTCTTTTCTTTCTGATGTTTTAATATCACCGTAATACAGCAATGCAAATATTATGGGAAATGATAAAAGAAAAGATAATAGAATAACGGACTTTTTCTTTTTTATAATTCTTGATGAAAGCTCGGGTTTGTTTCCAATAGAATCGGATATCTTGGTTAGATTAAACATGATATTTACAACAACTGAGCCTACCAACAAGGCAAGTATTCCGATAACACTTAAATAAAAAGATTCCGTGATATTTGCTTTGAATACTTTAAAACCAAAAACCGTGTTAGCACAAAAAATAAAAACCCAATATATCAACAAAATAATTGAAAGCAGTGAAATACGGTTTGTAAGCTTTATGATATTATCCGTATTCATTACATCCCCTTTCCGTTAATCACACGACTATTCACGATAAATACTTTAGCTGTTAATTTGAAAGTATTGCGACACTGATTGCAACCAATACAGTTTATAAGAGGTTATTATTTATAAATTTCTATTGTATTAAGTACTTCGCCAGGAATTGGATTTTGAATTTTCTTCCCATACCATTTCTGGTTTATAAGAAATTCATGAATTCTTTCATTGTTTGTTTTTTCCCCATTATATTCGATAAAAATATCACGCAAATCCTCATAGTCTTCTTTCGTGAAGCTATCATAAGAAAGTCTGGATATAAGTCGTTCTAAATCATCCTTTGTTTTTGGGAAGAAAAGTATATAATATGAAAAAATTAAATCCTTTTCAGGTTTATAATTATTGAATAACAATGTAATATATCCTTTATCATCTTTCTCCCATACGTCTGGTTCAGTATCTCGGAACACTAAAGGTTCCCAAACAGAATATCTTTTTAAGATCTTTTCTTTATTTTTACTACTTATCCCCTCCGCAAAAGGGCGATTGAAGATATATTTTTCAAAGCCCTTTAGATAAACACGAAAAGAAGCTTTCTCAATAGGACCATACCAACTTTTGCCTGTTTCAGTAACATAACCAAACCATTCCAAAGCGCAGTATTCAAGTTTATTATACCATTTTTTGCTATACTTTGATTCTTTACGGTTGTTTGCTGTAGTAGCTAATGTAAATGATATCGGCATCGAATATGACACCAACAACTCTTTTTCCTCATTTGGGAGAAATTCCATATCCCAGAGAAATATTTTATTCAACTTTTTCTCTTTATCAAATGGTGAGTAACTAACATTATATATTTTACCTTCTTCTTGAGCAATGAATTGATATTCTGATAAAAGTATACTTGTTTTATTGTTCTCTCCATAGAACTGTGTGCTGAGTGGAAATCCAGCCTTGATGCTTACATTTTTATTATTACGGTTTTTTAATATAAATTTACATTTATATTCAACTCTATCCATTCCGGCAATGCCGCCATCAAATAAAAATTTTCCCCTTCCCGGTATAATTGTAATATCTTCACTCACCATTTGAATATCATTAGACTCAATCAGCTCTATTGTTTGACCATAGCCAGTGAATACTCCTACATTTGCGTAAGCAAGATTGAAAATAAACATATTAAAAAACACAATTATAAATAATGGTAATCTTTTCATGGATTTACACCTTTAGAGTCAAGTGTCCGTTCTTAAAAAAACCCCCCGAGCTTCAATTATCTGAAGATTCGATCTGTCTATTTCGCTTATCACGAACATAAATGACCTTTGAGGCAGTGCTACCTATTTGCCTTTCATCCATATCAAAAAGCTTAGTTGCGGAAACCAGCTCACCAAGCTTTCCATATCCGTAATTACGCGGGTCAAATTCAGGTGATTGTTTTGCAATATTACTACCAACATGTGCAAGATGAGCCCATCCGCTTTCATCAGAGGATGCTTCTACTGCATTACGTAACAAGCTTACCAGTTTTGTATCTTTTCTTAAATCATTGCTGGATTTTTTGGCAATCGCTTCACTTTCACCGGTCTTTGCACGAAGTACTTCTGTGTAAATGAATTTGTCACAGGCTGAAACAAAAGCGGAAGGTGTTTTTTGCTCTCCAAAACCATATACTATTAATCCCGCTTCTCTTATTCTTGATGCCAGCTTGGTAAAATCACTATCACTCGATACTATACAAAATCCGTTAAAGTTTCCGGTGTATAATAAGTCCATTGCATCAATAATCATTGCGCTGTCAGTTGCGTTTTTTCCTTTTGTGTACGCGAATTGCTGCATTGGTTGTATCGAATATTGCAACAGAACCTCTTTCCAACCTTTTAAGCCGGGCCCTGTCCAATCACCATAGATTCTCTTGACACTGGCTACGCCGTAATTCGCTATTTCTGCCAGTAAACCATCCACAATGCTTGGTTGAGCATTTTCCGCATCTATTAAAACTGCTAACTTGTCTGTTTTTTCCATAGCTTTATATTTCCAACTACTTTCAAAAGTTTTACTGTTTAGATAATCTCAACATTAAAGCAAATATGCTTAAGCTTCGCTGTATCAAGAAAATAAGTATGATTTCATAGTTTCGCTATAGGTCAGGCTTAGGCGATATCTGGCTTGATAAATCATTCACCAATATTCTTATCGCAGTTTCTGCGGCTTTGTTAATTAAGGTTTCTTCGGCTGCAATAACTCCTGTTTTGGCACCCAAAGCCATTTTTTCTTGCTGTCCTTCCATACCGGTTGCTTTTGCTGAGGCCATGATTTCGCCGGTTTCTACATTAATGATACGTCCCTGCAAGCTAATCTCAAATCCACGGGTTTCTTGCCACATAATACCCATGCTGTCGCGTGACATGGTCGGCTTAATTGAAATCAAATTTCCCACCAAAATCATTTCGGCTCCCAGTTGCTTGCCGATCCGGTTTGCTGCTTTTTCATCTATGATACCCGTTTGGCTCAATTGTATTTCTTTTAGAACGGCATCAATGCGGCTACGTTCAATAGCCCGGAATCTTTTACTTTCAAGAAGCTCATCGAGGGTCAGGTCAACCAGTTTATTGCTCAGGTTTTTATACTGTTCCTGCTCAGCCTTGTATTTAAAAGGGATAACCGCGACTATATGTCTTTGCCCAAACTCAAATGAAGTCAAAGGCTTCAGGTCAACTTTCGTGCTCTGTGTAGAAGCACAGGCACACATGAATAAGGCCATTATCCCGACAATAATAAAACGGTACAAGATTGTTTTACAGATTTTCAAAGCGAACCTCCCTCTCATCCTGACAAATAGTTAAAGATTGACAATACTGATAGATTAACAGGAATTTCTACAGTTCCGATTTTCTCCTCATACAAAGGGATTTCCAAAAAGATTAAAGAATTATTACAATTCTTCCGAATAATCAGCAATCATCTAAAATAATTTGGAATATATATAACCTATTGACAAACTTTTTGCAAGAATAAGGTCTCCCATACAAGCCCATATAAAATTACTGCCCGTAGCTATGAAGTCCGGGAAGATAATTTACGCCGAAATATGTAAAAAGTACTGCCGTAAACCCTATTATTGAAAGATATGCCAGCCGTTTTCCGCGCCATCCCCTCATAAATCTTGCATGAAGAAGTGTAGCATAAATAAACCACGTAATAAGCGACCATGTTTCCTTTGGATCCCATCCCCAATATCTGCCCCATGCCGAATTAGCCCACACAGCACCGGTTATTATCCCTGTAGTAAGGAAGAGAAAACCAAACATTATCATCTGGTGCGAAAGCTCATCTATTAAATACAAGTCAGGAAAGAACTTTAATAAAGGGGCTCCATGGCTTGAGTCTTTTTGCTTAAGGAGAAACATAATACCAAGACCAAAGGCTATAGCAAAGGCTGCATAGCCTATAAAACAGGCAACAACATGCGCAATCAGCCAATTGCTTTTTAATGCAGGCAAAAGCGGTTGAATCCTCTCGCTTATATTTGGAGAAAGAGAAGCATAGGCCATGGCAAAAAAAGCAAGGGGAATCGTGAAAGCTCCAATCGAGCGGTTTTCATAAGTTTTTTCAACAACAAGATATATTACTGCAATAACAAAAGAAAAGAAAATTAAAGATTCATATAAATTTGAAAGAGGGGCATGGCCTATTCCAAACTGGTATGATTCAAGCCATCTCAATAATATTCCGCATACATTTCCTAAAATACCGGCAAGAGCAGTCCAGGTTCCCATTCTTCCCAAGAAAGGTTTTTTAAAAACTACAGAAGAAACATAAAAAAATGCTGCAAATCCATACACAAAGGTAGTTACTGACAACAATATTGAACTGTTCATTATATTCATCCTATACTTTTTTTGACAGCAGCTTTGCTATCTTTTTTGTACTGGCTTCCATTCCTATTATATTTTTATTTGAATTTCCGGCAATGATAACAATGCTTTTTCCATGCTTTTCAACAACCTCGACACAAAATCTGATATGAGACACAAAAAAAGTAATAAAGCATCCTATAATCATCAATATAAATCCGCTGTAAACAACCCGAACTCCGGGATCTCTTGTTACCTGAAGCCCTGTATAGTAACGCTTTTCGGTATTTTCCGCAGATATAACAATCTCACCACCTCGCATTTTGTCAAAACCGGGATAATTTATTGGAAGTATTATATCAGCAGGTTCTCCTTTTAATGGAGTCAATGTTCCCACAAAAGCTTCTCCAAGATTATGTCCTCTGAAATTATATGAGCGGAAATACTTATTCAAAACAAACTTAGCAGATATTCCCGGAAGATCGATTTCTTCTTCTACAGATATTTTTTTTCTATACACTGTTCCGGTTTTACGATCAGTAAAGCTAAGCGATATATCTTCAGGCGCCTGCATTCCGTAATTTGACTGAAAAACATTAATTCCTTTGTAGCGGAGAGGATCATTAACAATTATATCTTTTTTTAAAACAGGTTTGCCGTTTTCAAGAATAGTAAGTGCTGAACGATATTCTTTAGGCATGCCCGACTTATAAAAAGTTACATTAAAATCATCACACCTTATTTCAAAACCAAGGGGTTGCTTGTCACCCGTATTTCTCAATATTACATTTTTAACACTTTTTCCCTCAGGGATAGTAACGGAACCATCAAATCCAAAATAGGAACCAATTAATCCGCCAATAAGCAACAAAATAACGCTAAAATGAACCGCGTAAACTCCAAGCCGACTCCAGCGACCTTTTTCTGCATAAATAACAAATCCATTCTCTTTATCTTCTATTCTTGTGTATTTAAATAACCTCGATAATGCTGTTGTAAATTTAGCCTTAAGCTCTGCCGGAGTATGAGCAACATTAAATTCTTCCTTGTAAGAACTTTTTAATTTGGCAATATCAAAGGTAGGTGTTTTTTTAAAAATTACTTTCCATGTTGAAGAAAGGCGGTCAATTGAACATACAATAATATTTGCCGTCAGAATAAAGACTAATAGCTGAAACCACCACGAATGATACATATCAAAGATATCTAGAGCAGAAAATACTTTGCAAATAAATTCTCCGTACTTTAAAAAATATGCCGCGGAACTTTCATTTTGTGGTATCAGCGTTCCTATAATGCAGGTAATTGCAAGAATGATAAGTAAAGTTATGGTAAGTTTTATCGAAGCAAAATATTTCCACACCTTGTTTATTGGGTCATTGGAAGCTTTATTTTTTTTCATCAGAAAAAGATCCTTTGGCAGGTTTTGCAATAATTGAAGCAGCTCTGGAATTAACAAGATATTTTTTTGCAAGCATAGAAACTTCATCAGCAGTTATTTTTTCGTAATCTTTTTCTAAATTCCTGGCCCACTCTATTTGCTGCGGATATTTTTGAGACTCTGTTAATACTCTGAGCCAGTAACCATTATTTCTCAAAATATCCTTTATTCTGGTTAATATCGGATCAAGTGCCCTTTTCATATTTTCTTTGCTGACCCCGTTTTTTGCAATATCGGATGCTATTTTTTTAATTTTATTTTCCACAGCTACTGACTCTTGAGGATTCACATCTGCTCTTGATAATAAGATGCCATATCCGGGATATACCCTGCTTGGGTCATTATATACGAAATAAGAGTAAGATGCGCCCATATCCTCCCTGACCTCCTGGCGTATTTTTTCCGAAAAAACTTCCGCAAGAACATTTAAACGTCGTGTAGTATCAATATCCCATATGTCTTTAGTTGGATATGCTACATATACAGCACCTTTTTTAATTTCTGTTTCAACATCTATATTAATGGATTTATCTGAAGGAAAATTTATATTAACGGATCTTTTTTGCGCTAAGCCGGATGTTCTTTCAGGCATACTGCCAAAGTACAGGCAAGCAAGTTCTATAACCCGGTTCTCGTCAAAATCCCCCACTATTGAAATTTCTATAGGCTCATTTTTTAATTTTGGAACAATCCATGAAATAATATCATCCAGTGATATTATTTTAATTTTTTCAGGTACAGCAACACCAAAACGTGTATCGCCGCCTGCAAGAAAACGTTCGCCCAAAAGCGGCATTACACCATCTATTGAACCTGAAAGCTCCTTGTATTTCTGGTTTAATCTTTCCATTGACAGCAGGTATGATTCTTTCCTGAATCCCGGATCCATGAGCTTTGCATAAAAAAGCTGAAAAAGAAGTTCGATTTCATTTGATACCGTTTTCCCTCTTAAAAGAAAAGATCCATCCTTAACAGCAAATGAAATATTAGTGCTTTTCCCTGCAAGCGCTCTATCCAACTCATCCTTGTCCAGCTTACCAAGCCCACTCTCATTAACAACCTCTTGAGAAAAATGGGATATACCTTCCAAACCTTCAGGCTCTTGCGAACTTCCAAGTCCGAAAGAAATATTTGCCATAATTTCATTTGCTTCAAAATCGGTTTTTTTAAGATTAAGGCGCACTTTGTTTTCAAAATCTATTTGCACAATACCAAGATCAGGTATGTTTTTTCTTTGTTTAATATTACCCTTTGTTTTGGGCTGGGAAAGATAAGGAAAAAAAACCGGTTTGCTCTCAATATTTTTCGGTATCTCCACTAAAGTACTTTTTTCATATACTTTAGCTATCTGCGCTTTTGGATCAGTGTTACCGCCAATTTTAGTATTTCCGGTGACAATTACAAGTCTATGCTCCGGTTTCCATGTATTTTTAAACGAATCATACAAATCTTTTACAGAAATCGAATCCAAAACGCCGGCATAAAACTGCTCTTCCTGCAATGGAGATTGAAATACTCTATGATTGTTTGTATCCCTTATTATATCATTTGCAAGCATCCGGCTGTCCCGTGTAGAGGCCTGTTTAACAGCATTGGAAAACATCGCCATAAGATCTTTTTTTACCCTTTCAAACTCAGAATGTGTAAAACCGTTTTCAAGAGCGCCTCTTAATACCTGCTCAATAGCAGATAATGATTCTTCCCAGTTTTCAGGGCTGCACTCGGCTGAAATGCCGGCATATCGAATATGGTTAAGAAAAGTCCCGGAACTGATGGAAGCCGAAGTAAACGGGGCCTTGTTTTTTGTTACCATGGCATCAAGCCTGTTACGGACAATACGGTCTGCAACATTAGCTATAAATCGCTTTCTGCGAACTTTTGAAGTTTCCACCTCCTCTTCAACTTTGCTGACAATCTCAATACTTACCGTAGTATTACCCTCATCTTTTTCATAATGGTAAAAGGGTTTTATTCCTTTATGCTTAATATCCCCAAACAAAGGAGCGCTTTTTACCGGCGCCATTTCAGATAGCGTTGAAAATTTTTCTTTAATAAGTCCATCGGCTGTTTTGGGATCAAAATCTCCCACAATTATCAGAACAATATCTTCCGGTCTGTACCATGCCTGATAAAAATCTTTCAATTGTTTACCCGTAATATTTTCAATTGTTTCCTTCTCACCTATAGGTAACCTCTTTGAAATTAAGGCATCCGGAAATTTGAATTTCATGGTCGAAACAACAGTTCGGTATGATGAGGAATCTCTGGATCTTTTTTCTGCAAGTATAACCCGTCTTTCTCTATTTACTTCCGAATCAAGTATAAGAGCACCTTTAATAAAATCATCCGATATTAAAAGACCTTTATCAATACTCTCTTTTTTTCCGTCAGGCAGTAAAATTTCATAAACTGTTTCATTAAACCCCGTATGGGCATTAGCATCAGGACCGAAATCCATCCCCATGTCCTGAAAATATTTTATAAGTTCACCTGGCTTAAAATGCGTAGAACCACAAAAAAGTATGTGCTCAAGATAGTGTGCCAAACCTTCTTGCCCATCTTCTTCCTGCATAGACCCTGTCTGGACATTAATACATATATTCACTCTGTTCTTGGGCTCATGGTTCTGCATAAGCACATATCTGAATCCATTGGCAAGACGTCCGTAAATTGCAGCCGGATCAGGTTTAAGATCGCTTTGCTCATGCGGCCAAAGAGGGAGCAAATTACTGCTCTTGGCTAACACCGTATCAGCGCAAAATAAAAGTAAAAAACAGATAATAAGAGTCGATATTATAAAACGATGGTTTTTAATAAATAGTTTTATCATTATTTAATTCCAACTTTGGTATAGCTTTTTGTTAAAATAGGCGTTAACATCATGAACAATTTTACAAAAGATTGCATTATAAAATAATAATTACAAGTTGGCAATAAGTCAAAATTTAAGGCCTTTTTAATCCAAATACATTTTTTAACATGCACAAATATAAACCTGAATCTGCTGCTATAATAGAAAAACTGGAAAGAAAGATTCTTCACGGCCTTGCCCTCGAATGGGAAACAGCCCGGTATCTTATCGACTCAAAATACCGCAAGTTTTTAAATATACCTTCATTTTGCTTAAAAGATATGAAAAGCAGGCTGGGATACTGGTCAAGCGAAAAAAACGAGATTTGTATAAACCGCAATACGGCATTAACATGCAATTGGGATTATATAAAAAAAATCCTGCTTCACGAAATGGCTCACCAGGTGGCAGAACAAATATTTGGAGCAAAATCCGAAACACCTCATGGCCCTTTATTTAAAAAAGCATGTTATATCTTAAGAGCTGATTACAGAGCTACAGAAAACTGCGACAAAAATAGAAACGATAATGAATCAGATGATCCAACAATATTACTTCGCATAAAAAAGTTATTTGCTCTTGCCGAAAGCAGCAATCAAAACGAAGCTGAATCAGCCATGAAAAAAGCGCATGAGTTGGTTGCAAAATATAATGTTGATGTAATTACAAATAATATAAATCGTCAGTTCGAAAGCATATCAGTGGGTGCTCCGGCTCTCCGTCATCCGAAAGAAGATTATTATCTTGCAGGATTGCTAAGAGATTATTATTTCGTCTGGACCATATGGGTTCCTGCATTTATGATTGAAAAGGAAAAAATGGGGCGTATTCTTGAACTTTCCGGGACTTTGGAAAATATCGAGATAGCATCTTATGTCCATGATTTTATAAAACATCATATTGAAAGCAGATGGTCAGAATATAACAGTAAAAAATCTTTAAACCGCTATCGCAAAACAGACTTTGCTACAGGGATTATAAAAGGCTTTAGTTCAAAATTAAAGGGAGACATCAAAAGTAAACATAATGTATCTAATGCCCTGATAAAAACCGGCGATCCTATGCTTAACAAATATATAAAATACAAGTATCCGCATATTGCAAATATATCTTCTAAAAGCTCAAGTTGTGATGCAAAAGTTCTTCAGGATGGAATTAATATAGGTAAAAATCTTGTAATTTCAAAAGGAATAACAACAACAAGCTCGGGGAAAAAATTTCTTATCGAGTAAAGTTGTGATATCCACTACCCCCAAATTACAGAAAAGTATTTGGTAAAATTTCAAACACTCTCTGACCAGATAAAGCATACCGCTATCAGAAAAAAAGATATAAAATTATATTGTTAATATCTGCCGAACTTCTTGGACGCCGCTATGGTGGCATCAAGATGCTTTGGAGTAGTATAGTAGTCTACAGCCCCGACAGAAAGGGTACACCTGTTGGTACGGGATGTTTTTGCACAATCGCTGCGGGCTTTAACTTCTTCTTCAATAGCTGAAATCGGACCGCTTACAAGTGTTTTATCAGATGGCGCACTGGACGCGTAAAGATCATGTTCCTGACAAAATTCATATAATTTCTTAAAGCTTTTGATATCACCTGTAACCATAATTCCATCAAAACTGCCTGGACCGGCTACATTTTTCTCCCATACAGTAGGCAGCCATTCGACACATCCTTCCATTGCCCATGCATATACAATCGGATTTTCAGCTGGAATTGCATTTTTAATGGCCTTGCCGATTTTACAATATTCATCGGCAATCCATAAATTATCCGGTATGTGGGGAACAAAACCCATACTGCCGCACTGGTAGCTGTAATCAACATTACCAAGAAGTGTAACGGCCTTGCCAAGCTTTATTTGCCACTGCGTAGCCAAAGCTATAGTCTTTTTGACAAGATCGGGATTTTTGCGTAAAGCTTTCATCATCTGATTGTAGCCCAATAAATGATTAGCAGTAAAACCGTCCGGACCGTGACAATGGGAGCCCTCAATGGGCATAAGTCCGCTTAAACCGTATTTGTCGAATATTTTTCTCGATTCTCTAAGCCACCACAAATATTGAGGGTACATGCCGTGTTTGTCCGGATCGGGTATTTCCAAACCAATAAGATCTTCCTCGGTTTTTATCGGCATTTCTCCGATATGCACCGGATTGCCGTATTCTATAAGTTTTGCATCGCAGCCGTACAGGTTTTCACCATAGGAAAGTGGGCCTAAGAAAAGATTATCCGGCTTATATCTTGCTGTAGTTGCTAAATGGGATTTAACTAATAATTTGGGTAATTGATAAGCATCGATTGGTTTTAATGCATCAGCAAAGCCATCAAGTGTTCTCACTGCAAACGAGACATGGTATTCCATCTCAACCATAAGACGGTCCCTTTCCTTGCCTGCAAAAGTAGCCTTGTAACGCTCCATAGGAGTCATCTCTTCTTCAAGGCAGTTCTTGTGAATTTGTTCACAGTATCTTTCAATCTCCCTTTCTTCTTCAAGGCTCCACTGTATATCGCCCAATTCATCAAGGGTCTTACCGTAATACGGCCCGGCATCTTCCATTTTACCAAGCTTAATCATATCGTTATTTCCCTCCATTGTAATATTGTTTTTCTATTGTTTTACTGTTAAGCAATAAACACTTACAGTTTTATCTTTTAATAATAGAGTCACTTTCAAAACGTTTCAGTTTGGTCAAGCTCAAGGCGGGAGAAAATTTCAACCACAGGAATACATTAAGTATTTCGAGGATAGCGCTAATGCTTCACTTCGTGCGAAATTTGAGCCCAACGCTTAAGATCGGCCAAAATGGGGCGTTTTGAAACTGACTCAATATAATATCCGCCATCTCAGCTTTACAAGGCCTAAATATGTCCTCTGATAATTATAAATGTTACAAGACACTTGGTCAGCTTATCAAAGACTACCGGCAATGGCGAAAGCAAAGCCAGGATGAATTTGCTGAATTGACAGAAGTCAGCGTAAGACAATTGCGAAGATGGGAAGCTGACCTCTCACACGCTTCCATAGAAAATCTTCAGGATATTGCCAATATTACTAAAATACCCATGGAAGTTTGCATTTCGCTTAATGCTGATAATCCGTTATGGTATTCGCTGAAAAAAAAGAGATTCGCCTACACATTAATTGAAGCGGATCTTATAAGAGTAAAGGATTTACTCAAAAGCTACAAACAGCCGGGTAGAAAAATTACGGCAGAAAACGATAAATGTCTAACTGATAAGTATATAGATGTAGTGCTTTCTTATCATAATGATACCTACGGAACCAAGAAACCTTTGAATAAAGATGTTTTGGCAAAAGCTATAAAAATGTTGCCTGATTTAAACCGCATTACATTTGATCACTGGGGTCTTATGGTAGGTTATGTTATATGTTTGCCCATCAGAATAGATATATTTCAAAAGCTTATAAAGCAAAAAACGCTCGAAGATTATCTTACAGCAGATAAAATCAGCAATATCTTAACTATGAATAAAGGAGTTTTTTTCCATTATTCCATGTTTGCAACAAATTTAGGTGTAGCATATCCTATGATGGTTAACAATTTGAAATATCTTGCAACAATAAATCAAAAAGAAAGATATCTTGCAGCTTTCCATACATCCATATCAAAAGGAAAAGAGTTTTACACTGATCTGGGTTTAAAAACAGCATGGAATGCCCATGAATTCGGGGATGTAATTTCTGATGATGTTCCGGAAATTCTTGAAATTGAGTTGGATAATCTGATTAACCGGTTTGAGAGTTATTCTCTTCCCCAACCCGTTGACACTCCTCAACCCGTTGACGATATGAGCCCGGATACAAAAGAGAGTGAAATCGATATAAAGGAAATAACCTGCCCAAATCCTGATTGTGTAAGAAACAATAAAAAAAAAGAAGGCAATATAGTCTGCAACGGAACTTACAGAACAAAACAGGGGGTCTTACGCCGCAGGTTTATATGTAAAACATGCAACAGATCATTTTGCACTAAAGCAGGAAGTATTTTTTACGGCCTTAAATCTTCCGAAGAAAAAATTATTGCTGTCCTCAATCTTCTGATTAAGGGAATGTCTCTTACAGCTACGGCAAATGTCATGAAAGTAAAGTTTGATACTGTCCGGCGCTGGCTTACAATTGCTGCCGGACAGAGAGGAAAAATTGATGCTATGCTTATTGAAAAACTGAGTGTATCTCAGTCTGACTTAGATACTTTATGGGCTTACATTGGTGAGAATTCCCTTCGCAAAAGAGCGATTCATTTAAAAAAAAGTTGTAAATCTCATAACCAAAACTGATACCAATATAAGGAGATAATTTACTTATCAAGTTCTTGCCTGATTGCTAATCCGATTTTTTCCAAAAGATAGGGTTTTCTTACATAGGCTCCTGCACCCAGTTTAATAGCCCTGGCTACACGATCCGTCTCGGAAAAACCGCTAACTATAACAGCCTTTTGTTTTGGGTGCATTTCAATAATTTGCTTGTAAGTATCAAGCCCGTCAATGCCGGGGGACATAATCATATCTAAAACAATTAAATCCACCTTATTGCTTTTCAAATATTCTATTGCTTCTTCACCACTTGAAGCCACCACCACTTTGTAGTTAATTTCACTAAGCATAAGAGTGGCAATCTCCCGCTGTTCATCAACATCATCAACAACCAAAAGTGATTCCCCCTTACCCATATATTCAGGCTCCGGCGACAGAATTTTACCTTCGGATATATCTTCTCTTGTTACAGGAAAATACAAAGTAAAAGTAGTTCCTGTTTTCTCTTTACTATAAACATTTATATAGCCGTTATGATCCTTTACCGTACCCCAGACCACAGCCAATCCAAGCCCGGTTCCACTTCTTCCCATCACCTTTTTTGTATAAAAAGGTTCGAATATCAGCTTTAAATCCGAAGCGGATATGCCTTCACCTGTATCAGCAACGGAAAGAACGGCGTATTCCCCATCACTTATATGATCATATCCCTCAACTGGCCTGTCCAGGTATTGATTATCAGTAGTAATTGTTAATATTCCCCCTTCAGACATGGCTTCAGCGGCATTTGAAACAAGGTTCATTATCATCTTATCCAGATGTACCGGAGAACCCATGATATTGAGCAGGTCTGATTTAAGGTTTACCTTAACCTCAACATCAGGGTAATAAGAACATAGCTTATTATATTCCGGGGTAACCAGATATTTTCTGATTATGGAATTCAGATTGACAATATTTTCCGTATAAACGTTTCTTCTTGCCATGGTCAAAAGATCCTGAACAATAGCCGCCGCTTTTTCTCCGCTGTTCATTATATTTGTAACATAGCGGCTTATGGGACTGGATTCATCAGTTTTCCTGAGAAGCAGTTCCGAATAACCTATAAGACTGCCTAAAACATTATTCAGATCATGCGCAACACCACCTGCCAGTTCTCCCAGGGCATTCATCTTATCAAATCGTTGAAGACGTTCCTGCATATACCGCCGCTCATCTTCTGCCTTTTTGTTTTTCGTAATATCACTTAATATGATAATTATAGATTTATGTTCCTTATAATTGATAGGTAAAATATTCATAGATATTATTTTACCTTTGAGCATTACAGGCTTGTCTTCAGGTATTTCCTGCGGACCGTTATCAACCAAATCGAGAAGTTCTTCTATTCTTTGTTTATGAGGAACCTCAAAAAGTTTATGAAAATATAAACCCAAAGGTTCTTTCTCGCTTAAACCAATAAGCTCGTTAGCAAATTGGTTGGCATAAATTATCTTTTTATTTATATTGAGTTCTAAAACTCCTTCAGAAACATTATCGAATATTACTTCAACATGTCTTTTATAATTTAAAAGTTCTTTAACAACCGTGCGGGAATAAACATCTTCAAGCCCTAGTATTTCACTTGTCATCTCATCCGGCATTTTATTGTTCAATCGCTTTAATATGTATAATATATGTTTAGACATCTTGGAAAAAGAAGCTTTAGCTATGCAGGCATCGGCACCAATTTCAGTAAAATTTATTTCCTGTTCCGCAGCAATGGCAGACACAATAATTATATAAATATCTTTGTATTTTGGGTTTCTTCTGATTGCACCACATAATTTATCTCCGCTGATATTCGGCATAACAAGATCAATAAACATAATATCCGGGATACTGCTTTCAAGCATCTCTAAAGCCATAAGACCGTTTTTTGCCGTTAAAACTTTGTAACCTTCGCCTTCAAGCAAATCCGACATAAAAGTTAACATCATTAAATCATTATCTACCACCATAATTTTTTTCATAAAAAACAAACTCCTTACAAAATATACGGGCCGCTATTTACCAAGAAGATATTGTATATTTTTGCCACACTTTAATTGCCGGATTTAATAATCTGGAATATTGCCTGCGCCAGAATAAGATCTTCTTTTGTTGTAATCTTTATATTATTTTTGCTTCCTTTTAATATTTTTACTTTTTCGCCAATCCTTTCTACAAGCATCGCATCATCAGTACCTGTAAAACCATCCTTTATAGCAATATCATGAGCTTTTTTAATAAGACTGTAGTCAAAGGCCTGCGGCGTCTGGACAAGCCATACCGAATCCCTGGAAAGAGTACTTTCAATACATCCGGTATCATCTACTAACTTTAATGTATCGGATGCAGGCAATCCCGATACGCAAGCTTTATGCAAAAGAGCCCCCCTGACACATTCTTCAATCAGGCCGGAACTGACAAATGGACGAACGCCATCATGTATAACTACAGTGGCGTCTTTTTCATCAATCTCAAGTAATCCGTTATATACAGACTCTTGACGCTCTTTGCCACCCTTTATAAGCTTTACTTTCTTTTTTATCTTCAACGGATCTATTATTCGATCGATACAGTATTTTATATCATCGGCGGGAACAACAAGAATTATATTTTCAATAAGAGTGCATAAGTTAAAGGCTTTAAGGGTGGCACACAACAAAGGACTTCCGTCAATTTCAAGATACTGCTTGCGGATTGAGCTGTCCATCCTGTTACCTTTTCCGCCTGCGACTATGATAGCATAAACCATATTAATTCCATGAGAATCAATTGACCAAAGAGCCAATTTTAAAATTTACTTGAGATATTTCAGCTCTTTGGGAAGAGGTACCCCTTTGCCCATTGAATCTTCTCCGTAATTGATATTTGCGAGTATTTTAATATCTTTCAAGGCTCGCAGATCACCATCGAAAACGACCTCCTGTGTATTTTCTTTCTGAATCTTGCCTCCTGCCCATTGTATGTCAAGGACATTACTTGCATCAAATCTGTCAGTACCAACACAAAGCTCGACCTGGCCCCCGTAATGCTGTACTATTTTGGCTACAAGCAAGCTGGGCCTGCTGTGAAAACCGAGTGAAACAGGTATGCCGACAGTAATTGACGAACGCTCAATATTCTCGTTTAATATTTCTTTTGCAAGATCTTTTCCGTTGGTCAAAAAATAACAGACATAGTAAAGACCATAATTAATGGTACGTTCTAAAAGTATATCCGGATCAATCACCAAGGATAGTTTTTCCTGGGATTTTTTGTAAAGGCTCTTATACCCTGCATCATGAAGATGTCTTTCATAAAAATGAAGAAGGCGCCCGATTATCTGAAGAAGATGAAATACCACTGAAAAAAAACCGCGAAGCTGCTTTAATTTCCTGTTGCCGAACTGATAACCTCCGTGTATTACATAAGTATCGAAAGAAGATTGAAGATTGTGAACAAGCATTTCAAAATGTCTGATTTCAACCTCATTTATTCTTCCCGGAACCAAAGAACGTATACCATCATTGTTATAAGGTTCATAAAAACTGTAATGATCCAAATCATTGGCTATATTTAGAAATTCACTTGCTATTTTAACTATACTCTCCTTCTCTTGGTCCTTGTTTTCATCATCTATATCATATTCGAATTTATCTGTGGTAGTGATACTTGGGAAATCAACAGGATAAAATATTTCTTTAGGGATAGGAATACCAAGGCGGCGTGCTTCTGTAAGTATTTCAGGAGCCATTTTTAAAATTGCCTCTATAAGAAAATTAAGAGTAGCCTTGCCTTCATCCACGAAATTTTCAAGCACAGGTAGATCATAGAAGTCGATTCTATTTAAAATATGCGTCTGGGAATAGCAGGCAAGGCTTAAATGTCTTACAGCAGCAGAAAGTTCCCGGTAGTAGTACCAGTTTTTATTATTTTTTGCTCCGTGGTAATCTAAAAAATCTTCAAGAAGTTGTGATGATGATATAAAAGATAAAATAAACTTCTTAACAAAAAACCGCTTCGGATCTTCACCGATTAAAAGGGATGAACAACATTTAAGATAGTCATATGAAAATACTCCAATCTTTTCGGCAAAACTGCCGTCCTTAGCATTTTCCTGTAATTGCATCGCTTATTGTCGTATCCTTGTTTGATCAATGGCTGCGGAAAAATAAAAAATCCGCAATGTGAGTTATTTAAAACTATAAAAACCAATATAACGGCCGGAGCAATCTATAAGCCGAATTCTGTTTCCTTTTTCAGATTACTCTAAAAAAGATAACGATCATTCATCTAAGGATGCAGGTTACCCTACATCTCTTGCGACCTACCCGGGAGCTCGGACGGGCAGCCCTCAAGCACTCCCCTATTTGGTCTTGCACCGGGTGGGGTTTACCGAGATCTCCGGTCACCCGGAAATCTGGTGCGCTCTTACCGCACCTTTTCACCCTTACCCTGCAATTGCAAGGCGGTATACTTTCTGTTGCACTTTCCTTCGTGTTGCCACGACTCCATGTTATGGAGCACCCTGCCCTATGGTGTTCGGACTTTCCTCAGGAGCAGTTTAACTGATCCTGCGATCGTTTAGATTGCTCCAACCGTTTATATCAAGTCTTTCCCCAGTAAATTATTCTCTGACAGTGAGGACAGTATTTAATACTGTCAAATCTTAAAAGCTCATTATACATCTGTGGCGGGATATTCATATTACATCCCTGACAAATTGAATCTATAGTCGGCGCAATCGCCGTATCTTTTATAAACTCCCTAACCATATTATATTTAGCCATTATTTCTGTGGCTACATTTTTTGAGATATTATTCCACTTTTCTTCACAAGCCACAATACCTTCCCTGTTCTGCTCGGCTTCTTTATTTATGATTGCCTTTTGTCCATTAACCGTTTCTTTTATTTGAAGAAATTCTTTTTCCAGGTCGGAAATTTCTTTCTCTGCTGTTTCAATAGCTTCCAGGGTATTTAACATTTCTTCTTCAATATCTGAATTTTTGGATTTAATATCATCAATTTCCTTCAAAACAGACTGATATTCCTTGTTCGTCTTAACTGATGCGAGTTTTTCCTGGCTTTTTGACAAATTAGAAACGTTCGCCTGGTTATTAAACTCCAACTCTTTATATTTTTTTCTTAAATCTTCAATAAAGGACTGCTTTAGTTCAACAATAGTCTCAGAATTATTTATTTTCAAATCAAGACTATCATTTTTTTCGGAAACACCGGCAAGTGCTAAGCTAATCTTATTTCTTTCGGTTTCAATAGCTTGTAATTTAATCAAAATTTCTATCTGTTCTTTAATATCAATCATTTTAATATGTCTTCTTTGTTAAATAGGTTATTTATATAAATATTTATAAAATAACAAACGGATCTCGCTCAATCCCGCATGCCTCTGCTATCACATCATAACTTTCTTCAAGAATCATGATGTTAAGCTTTTCAGTCAACTTTTCAACAATTAAATGCTCGGACGCAAAATGTCCTATATCAATAAGGCCACGCCCTTCAGATTCAACAGATTTTGCATCATGGTAACGTAAATCACCACTAATGTATACCTGAGCGCCGGATCTGAAAAAATCTTTCAGAAGATCTGATCCGCTTCCCGAACAGATAGCAACTTCACTTACAATGAGTTCAGGATTTCCGACAATTCTTACACTATCTAAAGCAAGTTTTTGTTTTATCTTTTCAGCAAAAATATAAAGCTTTTGTTTTTCTTCAAGCTCACCGATACGGCCTAACCCTTCAGTTTTATCATATTCATACAGTGGATATACATCGTATGCCATTGTTTCATAAGGATGGTATCGCCTGATATGCGAAACAATTTCGCTAATATCCTGCTTATATGCCACAACTTCTATCCTTATCTCATCAACATGGGATATTTCATCCTTATTTCCGATAAAAGGCTTTGCAGAAGCTCCTGGTTTAAAAGTCCCTTTTCCGGTATTTCTGAAAGAGCAGCACGCATAAGAACCAATTACTCCTGCTTTTGTTTCGAAAAGAGCTTTAATCACCTTATGTTCGTAGTCTGCGGGTACATATACAACCAACTTGCACTTATCTGTATCGGCACTTTTACATAATGTCTTAATATTTTTAAGCCCTATAGACAAAGCAAGCAAATCATTTATACCGTCTGATACACTGTCAAGATTTGTATGTGCAGAAAAAATCGCCAGATTATTTATCGCCGATTTATATATAAGAGAGCCTATCGATGAACTAAAATCAATTGATTTAAGCGGATTAAAAATCATCGGATGATGAGTAACCAGAAGATCGGCCCTTTTGCTGCATGCAACTTCGATAACATTGGGAGTCGGATCAAGAGCAATTAATACTTTTTTAACCGGCCAATCCAATTTACCTGCCTGAAGGCCTGAATTATCCCATTTTTCAGCAAGCCGGGATGGTGCTATTTTTTCAATCAATTTGATTATATCATAGACTGTGACTTGCATTGTATAAATACCGGCTTACGCAATTGTAATGACCTTTCTTACTGATCTGCTAATTTTTAAATAAAAAAAGGCATGGTCAAGATAACCATGCCTTAAGAGTTATGAATAACTCTTGTTTGCCATTTTGGTTGAAATATCAGGTTGTTTAAAGCCAAAACAGTACCCGATTGTTGATGCCCATTGTCAGCAGTTGTCATCTACTTCTCCGATAACGGATATGGGCCCACCTGGGTTCGAACCAGGGACCTACCGGTTATGAGCCGGTGGCTCTTCCAGCTGAGCTATGGGCCCTCAATGCATTTTGATGTCTGACGTTTATATTCATAAAAATAATTTGTCAAGTGCTACCTTTGATGGAATTCGTAAAAAACACATCTCTTTTGAAATAAGATCACATTTCAATAAAGTTTTTTAGCTTGCGGCTTCTTGTTGGGTGCCTCAATTTCCTTAACGCCTTGGCCTCAATTTGTCTTATGCGCTCACGTGTAACCTGAAAATCCTGTCCAACTTCTTCTAATGTATGATCAGCCCTTTCTCCGATTCCAAAACGCATCCTAAGGACCTTCTCCTCCCTTGGGGTAAGAGTAGCAAGTACTTTCCTTGTTTGTTCCGCAAGATTTTGATTTATAGCCGCATCTGAAGGAAGCATAAACTTCTTGTCCTCTATAAAATCTCCCAGATGGCTGTCTTCTTCTTCCCCAATCGGAGTTTCAAGGGATATAGGCTCTCTTGCTATCTTCAAAACCTTTCTTACTTTTTCAAGCGGAATTTCCATTTTTTCTGCAATCTCTTCAGGAGAAGGTTCGCGTCCCTGCTCTTGCACAAGATACCTTGATGTTCTGATTAACTTATTTATCGTTTCAATCATATGCACCGGAATACGGATAGTTCTCGCCTGGTCGGCAATAGCTCTTGTAATTGCCTGCCTTATCCACCAAGTAGCATATGTGCTGAATTTATAGCCCCTACGGTATTCAAACTTATCTACAGCTTTCATAAGACCTATGTTACCTTCCTGAATCAGATCCAAAAACTGCAGCCCTCTGTTCGTATATTTTTTTGCGATACTGACTACAAGACGCAAATTAGCTTTTGTCAAATCGCTCTTTGCCAATTTTGCCCTAAATCGTCCCTCTCCTACACAGGTCATAACTTTTTTTAACGTCTTGCAATCGGTCCTGATTTTTTGTTCATTTTCAGCTATAATATTATTGAATTTATTAATCTCGTCAAAAACTAAAGCGATTTCATCTTTTGTCAGCTTGCAACAAGACTTTGCGCATTTTAAGAAACCGGTTTTGGAGTCAATATTTGCTTTAAGATCAGTTGCTGAAATATTAGTTTTAGCAGCACAGTCCATAATATTTTTCGCCATAGACTCGAACCATTTTATATGAGATTTTATTAATAATTCAATTCTGTCCAAAACACCTGTTTCAAGCCGCCATTCTTTAAGAAGCCCAAATATTTCGTTATGATTTGCTGAAATCATTTTTTTTATCTGGCGCAGTTCGCTTTTTTCATCAGGTTTCAGAGAATCTACTGTTTTAAATAACTCATTATTTTTTTCATGGACTTCTTTTATAGAATGAATCATTTTAACAAAGTTATCTACCTGAATCATTTCATCTACATAGCTATCACTTTCATCAAAATCCTTAAGTACATGCTTTGGCCTGAGGCTTCCGCTTTCAATCTGGAGTCCGAGATCAATAATACATTCCATCCCGACAGGTGTTGAAACCATGGCTTTTAAGACTTCCTGCTCGCCATCTTCGATTTTTTTTGCAATCTCAACTTCCCCTTCCCTGCTTAACAAAGTTACAAGACCCATCTCACGTAAATACATTTTAACCGGATCGGTTACAGTTCCAAAATTTGCTGCCGCCAGATCACTCGTTTTTACTTTTTTCTCATCTGATGCCTTATCATCTTCTGCCTTAGTTTTATTTTCATCAACAATTTCGATGTCATTGCTGTCAAGCATATCAAACGTTTCATTTATTTTTTCCAGAGAAATAACATTGTCAGGCATTTCTTCATTAAGCTCATCATAGGTAACATACCCCTTTTGCTTACCTTTTGATATAAGCTCCTTTAAATCTCCTTTTTCTGCTTTCTTTGTGCTTTTAGCTTTTGTAGCTACAGATTTCTTTGTCACTGTCTTTTTTTCCGTTTTCTTCTTTATTTTTAATGTCTCAGCAGGTTTGCTCACCATATAGTTTCGCCTCCTAAAGCTTTCATCCTATTGGTTCTCTTATCTTTTGCCTGAAATTGCTTTTCTCTTAATAATTCCAAAAGCAATTTTTCATCCTTTGTTTCTTCAGCTTCCTTAATTCTTTTTATACTCGTATCTTTCTTTCGTTTACACACATATTCAAACTGCCTTATCAGACTCAAACAGCTCTTACGATCCCATACTTCATCAGTAATACTCAAAAAAGCTGCTATACTATTTTTTTCATTATTATCAAATACCGGAATTTCTTCTAAATTTAACCCAGGTAAGTTTTTATGTTCTATAATAGCATTTCCTATTGCCCTTAAAACATCATCAGAGAGACCGCTCAACAGATCCCGCTTTTTGATTTCAGGAATTATTTCAGGAAATTGAAGCATCATTGCTATTATTTGCCTCTCAAACCTTGTACCTCTTTGACTATTTTCAACAACCGTATTTTCAGACCCCAAACCTCCCGCATACGTGTTGCCGGCAACCTGGTTTGCATCTGATCCATTAATATATTTACCGGTTTTTATATTCGCAAGAGCTTCTCTGATTTTTTCATGTATTGCCGCTTCATCTATATCAATTTTTTCCGAAAGTTCTCTTATGTAAAGTGATCTTGCTACATTATCCTCAATTGAAGATAAAATCTTAGTCAGTTCTGAAATTATACGGATTTTCCCTTCAACTGACTGCCCATATTTTTTTATAGCGCTGTTTATTACAAAAGAAACCGTACCATAAGCGTTTGAAACAGCTTTGTTAAAAGCTTCCAAACCGAATTCAGAAAGATATGAATCAGGATCATAACCTGTAGGAAGCACCAACACCTTTGCATCAGCAAAGCCTTTATCAAATATTTCTATACTCCTTTGTGCTGCTTTTATTCCTGCATCATCAGAATCATATACAAGAATAAATTTACCGTCTTTGCCTATAATTGCTCTTAAAATCTTAACATGTTCAGAAGTTATAGAAGTCCCCAGCGTGGCAACGCTGTTTTTTATTCCGTTTTTATGAAGAGCAAGAAGATCAAAATAACCCTCAACAATAAAAACCGTTTCGGTAAGCCTGCACTCACTCTTTGCTATATTAAGGCCATACAGTGACCCGCTTTTGTTAAACACAATAGTTTCAGGCGAATTAAGGTATTTGGGAAGTGAATCGTCCATAACACGCCCCCCGAAACCTATTACCTGTGAGTTTATATCAAATATCGGAAAAATTATTCTATTTCTGAAACGATCATAAAAACCATCAGATTTATTTTTTTTAACAATCAATCCGGCTTTTTCAATAAGTGATGTTGAAATATTATTATTATTAAAAAAATTAAAAAGCGTATTCCATCCATCATGGGCATATCCAAGATGATAATCTGCTATAATTTTTTCAGATATTTCCCTTTTATTAAGATATTCAAGAGCTTTCTTGCCGGCAACACCATTTAAAAGGCAATTTTCAAAAAACTCCATAGCCTGTTTGTTAATTGAAAATATACTGTCTCTTTCGCTATTTTTTTTGCTCTTTTCCGGAGTTGTTTTTTCAACAGGAATGTCAATCCCATACTTTTCGGCAAGATGCTTAACTGCCTCCGGAAAAGTAAACCCTTCTTTTTTCATCAGATATGCAAAAACATTGCCCCCGGCCCCACATCCAAAACAATAAAATATCTGTTTCTCATAACTTACTGTAAAAGAAGGTGTTTTTTCCGAATGAAAAGGACAGAGCCCAAGGTGATTCCTTCCGGACTTTTTCAACAGCACCGACTCGGACACAACATCAACAATGTCTGTCGCGTTTTTTATTTCAAAAATTTTTTCTTCAGGAATAAAAAAAACCAAGAAAAGCACCCTCCAACTTATCTAACTGAAATGACGCATAAAAAAACGGAAGGCCTTAATAATTTAGGAGTGACAGTTTACAATCTTCCTTCGTACATGAGCGTAAAAAAATTTAGCAAATAATACTTGAGACCTATACACAACATCAATCGTTAAAGATCTCAATATTATATCTATAATTCTTGAAAAAATTTGTTTAATCTATTTAATTTGCTGAACCGTTTTAATATTTAAATTTTTAATTTAATTATCATAACATATTATGTCAATACCTTTTAAAAAATATTTTATAACTCTTTATAATAAATTATAAAGAAACATATTTATGGTAAAGGCATTATCATACAAAGTTCTTGAATAAAAATGTTTAATATTGACATATTTTTTAACTGTAATATATATTACGCCAATTGCTTTTGTTAAATCAGAACATCAGGCTTGTAACTATTCTTTCACAAAAACCGTATTTTGGTATTTATATTGTCAAGTTATGAATATGTTTGCTGAGTCGATATCATATCCGGCAGCTTTTATTGCAGGGCTTATTTCTTTTTCTTCTCCCTGTATATTTCCGCTTATTCCGGGATACTTTACTTTTATCACAGGGTTTTCTCTGGATCAATTGACTACAGAGTATGATGCCCAAATAAGAAAGAAAGTCTTTTTTTCTACCATCGCATATGTCATAGGGTTTTCTTCTGTTTTTATTATGATGGGCGCATCCGCTTCATTTATAGGCGGAATTATTTTTAAATACCGGCCTATTATCAGAATAGTCGGCGGCCTTATTGTTATTTTACTTGGAATCCATTTGACAGGAATTGTCCGAATCAAGAGCCTTGAGTTTGAAAAGCGAATTCAGGTAAATAACAGGCCTTTGACCTATTTAGGCGTAATGTTTGTAGGAATGGCTTTTGCGGCAGGGTGGAGTCCTTGCATAGGACCGTTGTTAGGTTCAATTCTGATATATGCCGGCAGTATTGACACAGTCTCTGATGGCATCATTCTTCTTGCCATTTATTCCGCAGGCCTTGCAATTCCATTTCTTGCGATATCTATTTTCATCAATCTTTTTATTAAATTTATTAAAAAAGTCTCTTTTGCCATGAAATATATTAATACTGCTGCAGGAATACTGCTTGTATTAGTTGGAATTTTCCTTTTATCAAATATATTTTTATAATCTTCCGGCAAATTCCATCAAGAGGCAAAGCGAATAAATCTTTATCTTATTGAATTAAATTGTTATTTATTATATGATATTGGAGTATTTAATGAAAAAAATAAAAATCGCCAGCCTCTTATTCTCTTTTTTTTTATTTTTCGTAACGATATCCGCCAATACTTTTGCAACTGATGACATCAAATGGCATAAATATGATGAAGCAAAAAAACTCTGCAATAATAATCAGGAAAAACTGTTTATCTATTTTTATTCAGATTCGTGCAGATATTGCAGGGAAATGGAAAATAAAACTTTTAAAGATAAAACCGTCACAGATATATTAAATAATAATTTTATCCCTGTAAAAATTAATGGGGATAATGAACGCAATCTTACATTTACATACAAGGTAAGAGGTTGGCCAGGCCTTTTATTTGTTGACGACAAAGAAGAAGTTATATTTAAACATTTGGGATATATTCCTCCCGAAATGTTTAAATCCATCCTAAAATACGTTTATACCGACAGCTATAAGACCATGTCTATAAAATCATATATGGAAAGCATCAGCTCTTCGGAAAAATAGCAATGATAGCATCATGACAAAGCAGTTTTGCCTTAATAGCACCTCAATAGAAACCGATCTTTCAATTATCTCGGATATAATCAAAAATGCCAATCGGTCAACCCTGCCTCCCGCATTATCTTATGATTCTACCTGTGTATTTCTGCTTATTTTTAATAAAAACAGTTCACTTCATATTCTTGCGATACAAAAGACTGATAATGAAGGCTATCCATGGCGAAATCAGGTTGCCCTTCCCGGAGGACATGTAGAAAAGGAAGATGTCAGTTTTGTTGAAGCTGCTTATAGAGAACTTGAAGAAGAACTTAATATAAGAAAAAACCAGGTCGAACTGATAGGTTCTCTGGGTCATTTCCAAACAATACAGCATAAAGATATTAAAGTATATACCGGCATATGGAAAAAGAGAAGTAATATTAGATTTGATCCTGTGGAAATATCCAGAGTGCTTGAAATACCACTAAACACTCTTGTTGAAAAACATATTGACTCAAAATATTACGGGCGAATACCTGACATCCATGAACTTATTTACCCATTGGATGATGTTGAAATCTGGGGTGTTACTGCAAGAATATTGCATCACTTTATAGAACTTATTTTAAGGTGTTCTAATACAATTAAGGATGAGGATAGTAGTTAACTTTCTAATAAATCAAGATAAATGCAATTTTGGGCAAGCTACTTTTATTGATTGTTATGAAGTGCAGCAACATAATTCTTTATAAAACGGACTAGTTCCAAAATAAAAATCAGAAAACTTAAACATACGAGAAGTAAAGGTACCCATATACAACCAATATATTCAGGGCTTTCTACCGCAACAATTATTCCTGTAATCCCGAATAAAATTACAAGCATCATTATTATTATAATAATGATGCTTGCTGTTTCTGTATCATAGAAAGGGTATACAACCTTTCTGAAAATTGGTTGTGATTTTAATGGCACGCTGAAAACCTTATGATTTATAATTCCCTAAAACAGACGTATTATTTTGTTTATTTACTATTTTTACTTATCAGGTTTAATAAATCAAGATAAAATAACTGATAAATGTTATGTATATAGCTAAACCTTTATTCACAATATTAATATTTGGCTATATTTGTAATAGGGCTTTATTTAAAAGCGATGATAAAAAATTTTAAGCTTACTATAGAATATGATGGTACCGAATTCAGTGGTTGGCAAATACAAAACAATTACCGTACAATACAAGAAGAAATTGAAAAAGCTATCTCGGTCATGACTAAACAAAAGATAACTCTTACAGGCTCGGGACGTACAGATGCTGGTGTTCATGCTCTTGCCCAGATTGCCAACTTCATTTGCGATACAAACCTTAAACCCGATTCTTTTTTTAGAGGTCTAAACAGCCTTCTACCAAAAGATATCATTATCAAACAATGTGAAGAAATAAATGAAAATTTTCATTCACGCTATGATGCCAAAAGTAAGTTATATAGATATAAAATACTAAACAGGGAACTTCCGCCCGCTATAGGAAGAAATTATGCATGGTTCATAAAAAGGCCCCTTGATTTTAATGCAATGAAAGAAGCAGTTCTTTTGCTTGTCGGTACTAAAGATTTCAAAGCTTTTGAAGCAAGCGGCAGCCCGAAAAAAACTTCGACAAGAACAGTTTTAAGAGCAGAGCTTACAAAAGAAAAGGACAATGTTATTCAATTTGAAATAGAGGCTAACGGGTATTTAAGGTTTATGGTAAGAAATATAGTAGGGGCTCTTGTAAGTGTAGGCCTTGGAAAACTGAAGCCTTCAGATATAAAAATAATCCTTGATTCAAAAGATCGCCGCAAAGCCCCTGCTACAGCTCCGCCCCACGGACTTTTTCTTGTTAAAGTAAAATATTGAAAAAAAATCATAATGATCCATTTGACCGGCTGCTGATCGCACAAAAGAATTTAGAAGTCCTTCAACTTTTAAACAAGAACAATAAATTTTCAGTTTATAAAATGGCCGTTCTTTGGTAAAGGATGTTTGAATAATTTTATAAATAGTCGGCAATGTCCGGTTAGGAATTTGCATACATTAAAAAGACTGTGAAGAATTATATATGCGCATAAAAATCCGCCAGCTTTTACTTCCTCTTGATTATAAAGGTAATGATATCAAAATTGTTGTTGCTGCAAAGCTTAGATGCAGTGAAGACAATATCTCTTATGTAAAAATTGTCCGCAGATCTATTGATGCACGCAAGCACAGGGAAGCTCCCGTATTTTCACTTACGGCAGAAATTGAAATCAAAAGCTTAAGCGGTTTTGTGCTTCCGGTTGATGTTGACATAGAACAAATCAAAGAGGCAGCAGCTTCATCTGAATCCGATATCAGAAAAATATCAAGAAAACCAAAAACTCCCGTTGTTGTAGTTGGTGCCGGGCCTTCCGGATTGATGGCAGCACTATTACTGGCGGAAGCCGGGCTTTCTCCGCTTTTAATTGAACAGGGGGTCCCTGTTCAAGAACGAACTTTACAGGTTTCTCAATTCTGGAAAAAAGGAACCCTTAATACCGAAAGCAATGTCCTTTTTGGTGAAGGTGGAGCCGGGCTTTTTTCTGACGGCAAGCTTACTTCACGAAGCAAGAACAGGGCGGCAACGCAAAAATTTCTTCAAACCCTTGTAAAATGCGGAGCAGAAGAAGATATCCTTATAGATGCGGAACCACATCTTGGAAGTGACATACTTAGAAAAATCGTGCAATCCTTTAGAAGGCTTATTGAAGTTAATGGTGGAGAAGTACGATTTAATTCCCGGCTTGAAAGCCTCCATATTGAAAAGGACAAGCTTGCCGGCATTGTTGTTAACGGAAAAGAAATTGAAACAAGCCACTGCATACTTGCAAGCGGACACAGTGCGAGAGATATCTACGCAATGCTTGCACAATCTTCTGTTATACTTGAACCGAAACCATTTGCCGCAGGAGTGCGCCTTGAGCTTTCCCAGCAGAGCATAAACCGTGCGCAATGGGGCCGCTTTGCAGGGCATCCGCGTCTCGGAGCGGCATCTTTTCGCTTAACTTCCAAAAAGGATAATTTGCACCGCGCATGCTATACATTTTGCATGTGCCCCGGAGGTACAGTTATCCCTTGCGCATCATCGCATGGAGCATTAACCACAAACGGAATGAGTCTTTCTAAAAGATCGGGCAAATTTGGTAATGCTGCATTTCTCGTACCTGTTGATCCAACTGATTTTCCGGTTTATGTTGATAAAACTAATACTTTTCTTTCCGGAATAGAGTTTCAGGAAAAAATAGAACGTTTTGCATATGCCGAAGGAGGAAGTGATTATTCTCTTCCTGTTGCGACTCTTTCAGGATTTCTATCAAAAAAATACCCATATGCTATTCCAAATAACAGATCCTGGGAAAAATCTCGACCTGCTGACCTGCATAATATACTTCCGGATTTTATCTGCGAAACCCTAACAGCCGCTATTCCAAAAATGTTAAGTTTTATGAATGGTATTGTGCCGGAAGAAGTTCTTCTTTATGCCGCTGAAACAAGGAGTTCAAGCCCTTGTCGAATCCTGCGTAATGAATCGGGCGAATCGGTAAGTGTAGCCGGCCTTTTCCCTTCAGGAGAAGGAGCAGGTTATGCGGGAGGAATAGTTAGTTCGGCTGTAGACGGAATTATGGCTGCCGAAGCCGTTATTCGTTCACTATCGGGTTATTAGGAAAATAAGAAAAAGTTTTTCAGGTCTTATTTGCCCATTCATAAAGTTTTGGATGGGTACATACTTCGTAATATTTGTGGGAGGATATGCTTTTTATTTCAAATGTGGCAGGATCAATAATGGGAATCTGAGCTTCACGTATTAATAAGCGTTGATAATAGCCACTTTTTGTTGGGAGTTTACCGGTATAAAAATTCGATTTAACTTTAATTATATCGTCAAAACTGCCTTGCAAAGGCTTCAAGTCAATTTCATTGGAAAGTTTTTCAAAACCTTTTTCATTTAACTCAATGCCATTTATATTATACCTTATGAAAATATCATCAGTGGTATCGTTAATATTGTTATCATCGATAGTTTGAAAAACATAAATATTAAAAAGGTTATTCTTGTCAGCAAAGAATTGCAAACCTGCTTTAGAACATCTTGATAAACGATCTGCCTGATTTATGGCTGATGAAATCATAATACGGCTATCACGGTCGAAAAGAAAGGTCGGGCCTGAGTTTGAATAACTTATTCCTATGCCAAGCTCGAGAATCGGTAACTGAAATTTTTCGCTTTTTTCATTATATCGCTTGATGATCATCAATATATTAAGAGCAATACAGCATGCCTTTGAGACACTGAACCAGCCGGCTGGCGCATTTTCGTACTCAAATATCGATAAAATTACAGCATCGCCTTCGATAAAATTTTTTGTTGCATCATACTCGGAAAGAATGTCAGATATTGGATCAAAAAAGTTCAGGCTGAAAAATGAGGCTGGATTCAAACCGCGCTCTATCATCCGGTGGGTGATATCTGTAGATCCCCGTACATCAGCTTTAATTACCGCATGATTTATAATAGTTGCTTTTTCCGGAGGCCGCTCGTGGGGCAACAGGAATTGATATAAAGTATTGTTTGCCCGCGAAAGGTTTATGATCTTATCGTCTATGGCGATATTCACCTGCTCCATGCATTCATGTATTAATCTGAAATTACATACATCCCTATGATAACGGGAAAAAGCTTTGATAAAACGGAGAAGAAAGGTTTTGTGCTGGGATGCGGTTGTGTTTTTAAGCGCTTTAATTTTTTTTTTCAGCGGACGAAGAGAAATGGATTGCCCATAGTCTTTATTCATTCTTTTAAGTCTTTTTTTTATGATTTTACGCGATTTTGGTGAAACCAGATATTGTACGATCTGTTGGGGATTAAAGGGCGGGCAATATTTCAAATGCTCAGGCTGCATTTCATAAGATGCGGAAATAATCTCGATCAATCCTTTTCGTTTGAATTTCTTATATAAATAATGCAATAATTTCTTTTCATTTTTAATAAGTTTTTTTAGAAGTATAAGCTCGTCATGGGTGGCTTTTTGCTTTTTTGAGTTCCTGTAATTGACTTTTGTTCGCCACCAGTTGAAAAGCAAATCCATGTTTTCAGGAGATTGAATTATTCCCTCAATTTTTTTAGCGTCGCCGTGACGGTTATTTAAAGCCTCCTCTTTATCTTCGATAAGCGGGCTCAAACGCTGTTCGATTGTGACAGAGGAAGAAACGGAATCATTTAAGCCGATAGCACTAAGTATTTGATGAGCAAAAAAGATCAGCTTTTCATATTTATCAGGATCATTGGCACGACGACCAAGGCATAAATCGTATTCGTTAAGCATTATAAATGCATTATCATATTGCTGAGAATGCAGGATGGGATTAGCGAGAAGATTTTCAAAAAGCTTTGAGTCATCACCAAATATAGCTTCAAGCATTGGTTGAATGTCGTTTTGTTCAATTTCAGCCCAGAATCCGCATATTTCCTTGCAAACCTTCTGTTCGATAGTATCACGATCTAAATGGATCTTCCGCAGGTTTCCCCTATAATCAATTGATTCTTCAGGATTAGTATAGTCAAATATGGAAAGATTGGTCTGGTGTACGGTTTTTTTAAGTTGATTTATTAGAATGTCATACTGTGTTCTGATTTCATCAAGCAGTATTTTAAGCATGGCTGATTGAGCCAGATATACTACAGAAATCCGTTTGTTAAGTTTAGCATTGTTTATGGCGTCAAGCATCAGTTCTTTATAAATCTGCTTATAATTTTCTGCTTCTATGCTCCATTCGCCTGAAGATGCTCCAACTCCTTTTTTTTCGACTCCGGCATGATGTGACATCAATCGATTGATTAATTTGCGGGTGTCATTAATAAATACAGAACTTATCAAAACATCATATCGTATATTATCGACTCCCGGTACCAATTGATCGAGAGAGAAACCGGCAGTATAATATTTGAGGGGAAAAACGCTAAGAGGTGGCAATTTCAATAAGTTTTTTGACAAACCGAACATGAGCCAATTTTATCCTTTAACCATTATAAAAATGTTTAGTGAGGCTAAAAATGTAAAGGGCTTGCTTATTTTGTTAGCAGAATAATAAGGAAAATAGCCTCTTAGGTCAAGAATTAAATAACATGCAACTGGTATTGTTTAAGAAAATATACCACCAAATCACTGCAAGAAGCTAATTGACTTTGAACTGCCTGATTGCTATTATAACCTCATGGAATCAGGAAATATAGTTGAATATATAGACTTGCAGAAAATTATTTGTGCGGTTGTACTGGAAATTAAAAATCATAGGCTCAAGCTATTAACCGAAGCAAATCGGGAAATTAATGTGCCCATTCAGCGTCTTTCCCATAAGGGTAAGGTGCAACTTGACATGTCTATGGGTAGAAACAAAATGGTTAATGCCCTTAAAGAAATTTCAAACAGGCGCAAAACTCTTATTAATAATATAAATATCAAAGAGTTATGGGAAAAATTGAAATCGGAGCATGAATGGATAGACCTTCCTACTATGACGCATTTCTGTTATCCTGATAATCCTACATGTGATCACGAGTCTGCGGTTATCAGGGCGTTTTTTAATAACAGAATGTATTTCAAGTTTGATTCTGACAGGTTTTTCCCTAATTCCGAACAAGCGGTTGAACAGATAGAAGCAAGAGAAATAGAAACAGTCCGGATGAACAAACTGATAGAAGAAGCCGGGCTTTGGGTAAGAAGCGCTGTGAATAAGCCTTTTGCAAAAGGCAGCTTAAATGGTAATACAAGCAAATTCGCAGAGATTTTAAAATCAGCGTTTTTATGGGGAAAAGAGAGCAGTCATTATCAAACAGCGAAAGCGATTTTAAAAAAAGCTGGATTAGAACCCGACGATGAGCTTTTCCGGCTTTTTGTAGCACTTGGCATATTCGATGAAGACGAAAACATAGATCTTCACAGGCTGGGGGTTCCCATCTCTTTTCCCGATAATTTATCAGGCAGACTTGAAGAAATAAAATCTCTTCCCGATAATTTTTTAGTATACGATAAGCGAAAAGACCTTACGGATCTTTCGGTAATTACAATTGACGGGCAGTCTACCCTTGATTTTGACGATGCGATAAGTATTGAGGATAAGGACGGCTATTATAGCCTTGGTATACACATAGCAGATGTTGCTCAATATGTTAAGAAGGGTGATGCTATTGACACTGAGGCGATTATCCGGGCAAGTTCGATTTATATGCCTGACCAAAAAATACCCATGCTTCCATCTGTTATTGCAGAAGATATTTGCAGCCTTAAAGAAGGGGAAATACGCTCCTGTATAAGTATTATGGTAAATATCAGACCCACAGCCGATATTATCGATTACGAAATTTTTCCTTCTTATATCAGAGTAAAGCGCCAGATGACATATTATGATGCAAATACTTGTATAGACGGAAATAAGGAAATATCTGTTCTATATGATCTGGCCAAAAAATTCCGCCGTGCAAGGCTGGATTCAGGGGCGGTTTATATTACTATGCCTGATATCAATGTTTGGGTAGATGTAAACCGGGTAATCACAATAAACAAAATAAACAGAGAAAGTCCCGGAAGGATGATGATATCCGAGATAATGATTATGGCAAACTGGCTTATGGCAAAATTTCTTGCCCAAAACAATACTCCTGCAATTTTCAGGTCGCAGCCAGATCCAAAGCAGCGACTTTACAAAGGGGAAGATGGCTCTTTGTTTCAGAATTATATGCAAAGACGGTTTTTAAGCAGGTTTACTCTTGGTTCAGTTCCGCAGCGCCATTCAGGGCTTGGTCTTAATTGTTATGTTACTGCTACTTCTCCAATCAGAAAATATTATGATCTTATAACCCAGCGCCAGATAAGGGCGATTTGCGGTATAGATACTCCACATACATCCGAAGAAATAGACAAAATTATACAGCTTGTTGAAAAACCTATGACGAATGTGCTAAATATCCAGTTCAGGCGAAACCGTTATTGGCTTTTAAAATACCTTGAGTCAAGAACCGGGCAGAAAGAAGAAGCCATAGTTCTTGCTAAAAGAAGGAGAAGTTACCAGATACTCATACCTGAATATATGATAGAATGCGAACTGCCATCTTCAAGCGGCATAGATTTAAAACCGGAAGATCTCATTCAGGTAACTATAATGCATGTTAATGCTAGAAAAGAAGTTCTTTCCGTATTTATGGGATAAATGCTTCCAAATAATAAATATATATTTTCTAAAGTAGCCTACCTCTGTTTCCTAAACAACTTATAATTCAGCAAGTCTTCAGCGCACCTTTATAATTTCAAAATCACCCTGTAAATCATACCAACGGGTGATTGAAAAAATATTAATTTCCTGGAATATTAAGGTTATTCATGTTTTCTAAATCAAAGGAGGATCATAAAATGGTCACAAAGAAAGGAGAATAACGATGAAAATAAGAATGTTTTCAATAATATTTATTTTACTTATTCCCTGTTTTCTATTTCAATACGGCAGGACTGCACATGGCATAGAGACAGAGCTTAGCGCCGAACAAATTATTGATAAGTACATTGAAGCCACTGGTGGAAAGAAAGCACGTGAAAAAATCTATAATAGTATAACGGAAATGAAAATAAAGCTTTACCGGAACAATACAGAGTGTAATGTCACTCGTTATAAACAAAGACCAAACCGTTTTTATTCCATTCTAAAAATAGATATAATGGGCATGCCGGTAACCGCCGAAGAAGCCGGGATAAACGGCGATATCGTCTGGAAGATTGAAGCGTTAACTAATGGAAAAATTTTAAAAGGTGAAGAACGCGCAAACTTTTTAATTGAAAACGCACCGGACACACTTTTTTTATGGAGAACTTATTTCAAAGATGTGCAATATGCCGGAACCGAAGACATTAACGGGAAAAAGTGTCATAAAATTGTAATGATACCTTTTCAGGGGGATAAAAGAACATACTTTTTTGATAAGGATACTTATTTGGTTATAAAAACGATTGTGTCACCACCTAAAATCAATTTCGATACAGATGAAGTTATCACCTCATGGAGCAAGGAAAATTCCGGCGAGGGGCCCTTGACACAAGATGATATGCTGGAAAATTATTTTAGCGATTACAGAAAGGTTGACGATATACTGATACCTCATAATATATTACAGATTTCAGGTGGGTATAAAATTTTTAATGTTGAAATAAAAAACTTTAAAACCAATATTGACATGCCCAAGGACCGGTTTGACTTGCCTGATAAAATCAAACGACAACTCGTAACGAAATAGCTAAAAAGGCTCATTTATAAGAAAGGAGAATAACGATGAAAACAAAAACAAGAAGATTTTCAATAATACTCGTTTTACTTATTCCCTGTTTTCTATTTCAATACGGCAGGCCTGCACATGGCCGAGAAACTGATCTTAGCGCTGAACAAATTATTGATAAGCACATCGAAGCCACTGGTGGAAAGAAAGCACTTGAAAAAATTAATAATAGTATAACGGAAATGAAAATAACACTTTTACAGGACAAAATAGAAGGTAAAATCACATTCTATAAGCAAAGACCAAATCGTTTTTATTCCTTTACCGAATTAGATTTCTCGGGAGTACCAATAGTCGAAGAAATGGGAACAGATGGCAATATTGTCTGGAAGATCGAACCAAGAACAAGCGGAAGAATAGTAGCAGGAGAAGAACGCGCAAATATTTTAATTAACCATGCGTTTGATGCCCTTGTTTCATGGCAAACCTATTTTAAAAATATACAATATGCAGGAATGGAAGATATCAACGGTAAGAATTGTTATAAAGTTGTAATGACACCATTTCAGGGGGGACAAAGAACATACTTTTTTGAAAAGGACACCTATTTACTCATAAAAATAATTGTTCCGGCTCAAATAGCTGGTAATAGAAATAAGCTCGAATCTTACTTAAGCGATTATAGAAAAATCAACGGGTTGTGGATACCATATAACTTATTGCAAGTTATAGGAGGAAAAGAAATGTTCAAACTTGTTATTGAAGACATTAAAACCAATGTTGCCATGCCAAAAGACCGTTTTGCCCTGCCTGATAAGATCAAAATATTAAATAAATAATAATTTTGAACAAAAATTTATTAAAACAAGAGGTTGAAAAAAATATAAAATTGTATCAATATATATCCGCCAATTTTTTATAAAGCTCTTCATGCAATTTACGATTAGTGTGAAATCGTATATTTGCACAAATAAGCTCCATTGGGATCACTGATAAAAACTTTTGAGATGTCCGGCTATTAATGAAATTGTCTTGTATGAGCAAGGAGGGTTAATGAATATACAGGAGATTACCGCGGAAGTAGAAAACAAGAGTCTGGTTTTTCGAAAAATATTGGCGGAAGTGGAAAAAGTTATTGTAGGACAAAAAAACCTTCTGGAAAAGATGCTTATAGGATTGCTATGTGACGGACATCTTCTTCTGGAAGGGCTTCCAGGGTTGGCCAAAACAACAGCGGTTAAAACACTTGCTGCGGCTATCAAGACTTCTTTTCAAAGAATACAGTTTACTCCCGATCTTTTACCTGCCGATATCCTTGGGACACAGATTTACCGGCCGGATAACAGCTCTTTTGAGATCAAAAAAGGTCCGATATTTCATAATATAATTTTGGCGGATGAGATCAACCGGGCGCCTGCCAAAGTTCAGAGTGCCCTTTTGGAAGCCATGCAGGAGCGCCAGGTAACAATCGGTGAAAAGAGTTTCATACTTGAAAGGCCATTTTTAGTAATTGCTACTCAAAATCCGATTGAACATGAAGGGACATATCCACTTCCCGAAGCGCAGATAGACCGTTTTATGTTGAAGATAAAAGTGGATTATCCTACAGCAGCAGAAGAGAAAAAGATAATAGAACGTGTAAATGATATGGCAGCGGAAAAAGTCCAAGGAGTGGTAGAAGTAAGTGAGGTGGAAGCGGCTACAAAAATTCTCCGCTTAATCCATATGGAAGAAAAAATTACGGACTATATCGTAAATATATCAAGAGCTACCCGTAATCCAGGCGAGTATGGACTGGAAATAGGCCCCATGATAAATTACGGAGCTTCTCCCAGGGCGTCTATATGGCTGAGTATGGCTGCACGGGCTCATGCATTTCTTGCGGGAAGAGGCTATGTAACTCCACAGGATGTGAAATCCATGGCTTTTGATGTTCTTCGGCACCGAATTATATTAAGCTATGAGGCTGAAGCCGAGGGCAAGAGCAGTGACGATTTGATCAGGATACTTCTTGAGCGGATTGAGGTGCCATGATATATGCTTTCCGAAGAGCTTTTTAAAAAAATTCAAAAGCTTCATTTTAAAACAAGCAAAATGGCCAGCGATCTTTTTGCCGGTCAGTATGAAAGCGCATTCAAAGGCCATGGTATAGAGTTTGCGGAAGTAAGAGAATACCAGCCGGGTGATGATGTCCGTAACATTGACTGGAATGTATCGGCTCGTGCTGGTCACCCATTCGTAAAAGTATTTCACGAGGAAAGAGAGCTTACCGTAATACTTTTACTGGATCTTTCCGGCTCACACCTGTTTGGCACAAGAAAAAAATTCAAAAGAGATCTTTTGGCAGAAGTGGCCGGTATGATCGCATTTCTTGCCATCCGGACTAATGATAAGGTCGGGGCCGTACTGTTTAGCTCAATGGTAGAAAAATATATACCTCCTAAAAAGGGAGTATCTCATGTATGGCGCCTTATCAAAGAAATATTCAGTTATGAACCGCAAGATCTTAAAACTGATATCGATAAGGCTTTAATATATCTTAACAGAGTAGTAAAGCGGCATGCCATTGTTTTTTTAATATCAGATTTTTTAGATAGTGATTTTGAGAAATCATTAAAACTAACTGCTAAAAAGCATGATCTCACAATTATCCGCATATCCGATCCGGCTGAAGAAAAACTGCCTGAAGTGGGTTTTACTATACTTCGAGATCCTGAGACTAAGCAGGAATTGCTGGTTAACACATCAAGCAGGGAATTTAAAAAAATATTTTTCACAGAACTGGAAAGGCAAAAAAAATACCTGTCAGAAATTACAAAAAAATCAGGAATTGATCTATTGGAGCTTTCAACAGATGGACCGATAGTTGAACCTTTAATGCGCCTTTTTGAAAAAAGGAGAAAAAGATTGTGAAAAGGCCGGTTTGTAAAATCTGCTTCATACCAATTCTTCTTTTATGTTTGCTTACCTATCCCTTATACTGTTTTTGCCTGGATAATAAACAAGATAATACACCGGATAATACAACAGATAAAACGATAAATCTTAAAACTTCATTGGACAGAGATACAGCAAAGGCCGGAAGTATTATCAACTTAACACTATCCTTTAATCTGCCCAAAGGAGCAACTATAAACAAGCCGATAGAAGTCAAAGGGCTTGAAGGTTTTACAATTGTTAAACAGCATATATATCCTGATAAAATTACTATAAGCTTATTTGCAAACCAGCCAGGGTTGCTAAAAACAGGTGAGCTCTCTTTTTCCTATCTTGATAAAGACCAAAAAAAACAGGTTTTAACTGCTAAACCAATTTCGCTTAAAGTATGGTCCAATCTTGGAGATAACCCATTAAAAATACAGCTTCGACCCATACAGGGAATCATACCAACGAGATCCTTATTATTAAAATACTGGCCATGGATATTTGCTTTTATTGTAGTGCTGATAGCCGGTTTTTTCCTTTTTCGCTGGTACAAAATGTACAAGCAAAAAAAATTGATTTTAGAATATGTTGATCCGCCGCATATCCGTGCAAGAAAAGATATAGAAGAGCTTGAGGCTAAAGGGCTTTTTGAAAAAGGAAGCGCCAAAGAGTTTTATTTTCGTTTTTCAGAAATTATAAAGAGATACATTGAAAACATCCGCGGATTTCCGGCGGTTGAATATACTACCGAGGAGATTGCTTCTCATATTAATAATGAAAAAGACAGACAAATTCTTGCTCTGCTACAACATTCGGATCTTGTTAAGTTTGCAGATGATATCCCGACGTTGGCTAAAAAAGAAGAAGAAGTTGTTGTGGTAAAAAAATACATTGAGGAAACAACTCCTGTTTATGAGACAAAAAATACTCCCGAAAACAAAGCAGGATGTGATAAATAATGTTTAGATTTGAATATCCTACATTATTATTTCTGCTTTTGGCGATTCCGGTGCTGTTGTTTATTATATTTAAACGAAGAAACCAAGGCATCATACATTCATATACATCCCGATTATTAGTAATCACAGGCGGTGGAAACCAGCTTTTGGCAAGGATTCCAATAATCTTTAGAACATCTTGTCTTATTCTTCTCGTGATAGCCGCAGCAAGGCCCCAGTTATATAATATTAAAAAAAATGTCAGTTCTTCCGGTGTGGATATCATGTTAAGCCTTGATACCTCAGGTTCCATGCGGGCTTTAGATTTTAAGTTTGATGAAAAACCGGTTAACAGACTTGTGGTTGTTAAGAAGGTAGTAAGTGAATTTATTAAAAAAAGAGAGGCAGACAGGATAGGCCTTGTTGTATTTGGAGAAGAAGCATTTACACAGTCTCCTTTAACTATGGATAAGGGCATGCTTCTAAGTCTTGTGGATAAAATGGAGATCGGCATGGCCGGAGACAGCACGGCAATAGGTAACGCAATCGCCATTGCCGGAAAAAGGCTAAAAGATCTTAAAGCAAAATCTAAAATCATAATTATCTTAACAGACGGAAAAAACAATAGCGGTGATATAACACCGGAAGAAGCCGCTGATGCGGCAGCAGCATTGGGAATTAAAATCTATACTATAGGCGTGGGTGGAACCGGACCTGCTCCTTTTAAAGTCAAAACATTTTTTGGCCCGCGTATAGTCAGGCAGAGTGTTGAGTTTGATGAAGAAACATTGAAAAGAATTGCGATAAAAGGAAAGGGGAAATATTTCAGGGCAACAGACAGTAAACAGCTTGCCGAAATATATGAGATTATAAACAAAGCGGAAAAGACAGAAGTAAAGACAAAGGAATTTTTTAATTTTAAAGAGCTTTACTATTATTTTCTTATCCCTGCTATAATTCTTTTTGTGTTGGAGCTATTTTTGAAAACAACTGTATTGAGGGTTATATCATGACATTTGCGCGCCTGTGGATATTGCATTTTTTATGGCTTTTGCCCGCAATTGGGATACTTATTCTTTTTGGATTCAGACAAAAGAAGAAATCTCTTGACCTTGTGGCTGATCCGGAGTTGTTGGCCCGGATTGCCGGAAAAATGCATAAAGGCAGAATATTTGCTAAAGCGGTATTACTGCTTTGTGCTTTGGGCTTAATGATTTTTGCTCTGGCAGGCCCTCGTTGGGGTAGCCATTACCAGGAGGTTTCTCAAAAAGGTGTTGAAATAATGATATTGGTAGATGTTTCACACAGCATGATGGTGGAAGATATCAAACCCAACCGACTTGAGAGAGCAAGACGTGAAGTACTGGATTTTTTGAAGATAGTGCAGGGTGACCGCATAGGATTGGTTGCCTTTTCAGGAATTGCATTTGTCCAATGTCCCCTTACATTGGATTACGGAGCCATACAAATGTTTCTGGATGAGTTAACGCCTGATGTTATTCCTGTGGCGGGAACGGATTTGGGAACGGCTATTGAAACGGGCATTTCATCTTTTGACTTTAAATTAGAGACAGACAAAGTAATTATACTTATAACAGATGGCGAAGATAATGAGAAAAGAGGTATTAACGCAGCGGAAAATGCGAAGAAAAAGGGTGTGAAAATATTTGTGTTTGGCATGGGTGATACTTCAGGTGGGCCTATCCCTGCTATTGATGGAAGTGGAGGGTTTAAAAAAGATCAAAATGGCAGTGTTATAATGTCAAAAATGGATGAGGAGTCTCTTAAAAAAATAGCAATTGTGACAGGAGGTCGTTATACGCGATCCGTTACAGGAGACCTTGACCTTGATCTTATATATTTCGATGGGATAAAAACACTGACAACAGCAAAACTCTTAAAAAGCGGTAAAATCAAGGTTTATGAAGAGCGTTTCAGCTTTTTTTTGATAGCAGTATTTTTATTATTGATTCTTGAAGTATTGATAAGTGAAAAGGAGAAGATAAAAAATTGATACGATATTTTTTATCAGTAATCACAATAATTATTATTTTATATGTACCCGCTGCTAAAGCTGCAAATGATCCCGATACTCTTTACAAGCAGGGAAAATTTACAGAAGCGCAGAAAGCGTATGCCGAAGCAGATATGAATCACCCAAAGGATATTCGCTTTCGTTATAACAGGGGTTGCGCCGCATATAAAAACTCCGATTACAAAGCAGCTACGGCCGCATTTTCCAGTGTTTTAAAAAGAACAACAGATAAAGAAACAAAATTTAAGGTTTTGTATAATCTTGGAAATACCGCCTTTAAGCAAAAAGATTATAAATCTGCAGCATCATATTACAAGCAGGCCATAATAAGTAATCCCGGAAACGAAGATGCCGCATACAATATGGAACTTTCGTTGATATATCTTGAGAAACAAAAGAAAAACAAAAATGATCAGAAGCGTGAGCCTCCAAAGGATTCACAGAATAAAGAAGACAAACAGGGCCAGTCAGGAGAAAATAAAAACGATAAGAATAAAAATCAAAAAGCTTCCGATAAAAAGTCTACGGATAGTAAAGAAAATAAAAACAATAAGGATGAATCCGAAAAACATAAAGAAGCTGAAAATAATAAGGTGAAAAATGAAAACCCTGGAAATAACAATAAACAGGAAGAATCTAAAAATCTTTCCAAAGATTTATCAAGAAGGCCGGACCCTTCTCAGCAAAGGCCTCAGCAGAAAGAAGATATGACACCAGAAAAAGCCGGGGCAATGCTTGATAAGAAAAAGGCTAATGACTTATTAGACAGCGTCAGAGAGAATCGTTCCTTAAAAGCTTTTGGGAATAAAGGGAATATGCGTTTAGGAAAGGACTGGTAAATGAAAAAAGCAAGAAAAGCTTTGATATTGCTTTTTGTGCTGTATTTTTTAACTGGGCTGACCATATCATGTTTTGCTGCCAATAATATTTCAATTACCTTACGTCTTAATAAAAAAGAAGCAACCACTTTGGATAGTATTGGAATGGTTGTAAAGATATCAGGTGTTAATTTAACTGATTCATGGCCTGTAATTAACGGTCTTGATTCATTTGATGTTATTCAGAGAGTAGCTTCAAGCCGTTTGGAAATAATAAAAGGTAAGTTCAGTTCGGCAAAGGAATACAATTATATGATCCGGCCTAAAGTTCAAGGAACATATAAGATCGGACCTGCCATACTTGATATTAGCGGAAAAACTATAACAAGTAATACCGAAAAGATTACTATCACAAAACCAAAACAATCTTCCGGCATAAACCGGGGGGGAGTTTTTCTAACTGCAAATATTTCATCTAAAAAGATCTATATAGAAGAGCAGGCAGTATACACTTTAAAATTATATCATCAGGGCAATGTGAATATTGTCTCATTTTATCTTCCGCAAACAGAGAGTATTATCTTAAAACAGATAGAAAAACCTCCTGAATACCAGAGCATTTATAATGGCAAAACCTATCACGTTATGGAGGTTCGCTATGTAATGATTCCTTCTAAAGAGGGAACATGCGCCATCGAACCGGCAAGGATAGGTCTTATTGCCAGGGAGTCACTTCGCGGCCCCGGTTTTAGAATGTTTGACGATCCTTTTTTCTTAAGTACAGAAGCTATTCCTCAGAATGTAATCAGCGAGCCGTTTGAGTTAAAGATTTTGCCCCTTCCGGAAAAGGAAAGACCATACGATTATACCGGGATGGTCGGAACATTCGATATGAAAGCAAGCATTGAACCAAAGAAAATAAAAAAGGGTGAATCCGCTACTCTTGCAGTTGTTATAGAAGGTCACGGCAATGTCAAAAAGATACCGGATTTAAAAGGCCCCAAGCAGCAAAACATAAAGATATATGCGGATCGTCCGGTACTTGAAGAATCTGTCGATTCAGAAGGTATTAAAGGTTCAAAAACATTGAAATGGGCGCTTGTACCGGAGAAAGAAGGGCAATATGAAATATCTCCATTAACCGTAAATTTCTTTGATACACAAAAACAGCAGTATCGCACTATAGAAACCCAGCCTTTGCAACTTTTGGTTCTGCCTGGAGAAAAGGAGCAGTTAGTCTCATCTGTTATGCCTTCTAATGTTATGCAAAACAAAAATATAGTAAAAAAAGAGGTTAAGGAAATCGGCCAGGATATCCTTCCTGTGCATGATTCCCTTGCAGTTTTGGCTAAAGAATTGCCGATGAATAACAGAATGCTGTTGATTTCTTTTCTGCTGGGCGCGCCTTTTCTTTGCTACATATCAGCATTTATACTTATAAAATTTAATAGAAAATCTAAAGAAGCAATGACTGCGGTTAGGATAAAAAAAGCTGCCGGGATTTTTATACGGCAATGCAGCAAAGCGAAAACAAGTTCAAACGATATGATATCAGAATTGCGAAATTACCTTAATAACCGCTTTGGCCTTGAGCTTGGATTACTTACTGCAAACGAAGCGCAGGAAGTATTAAAATCAAAAGGTGTCAGCTTAGAAACAGCAGACAGATTTAGGGATATTATTCTGGAATTGGAAAGCGCAGTTTATACAGGCAAGGGAAATGAGGTATGTAATCTGGCAGGAAAGGTCATAGAGATTATAAAAAAGGTTGAAAAGGAGATTCGGTGAGAACTTTTAAAGCTTTGATTATTATAATCTTCGTATTGGCAATTCTTCCAATTACTGCCAGCCATTCCCAAACAAGCGGATGGGAGGAGACTTATTTCAAAGCCAACATGGCATACAAGCAAGGCCGTTTTTCCGAATCAGTAGATGGTTATACGCAGTTAATAAGGGCCGGATATAAAAACGGGCACATGTATTATAACCTGGGGAACGCTTACCTGCGCATGGATCTTTCCGGGTATGCAATTTTAAATTACGAGCGTGCCCGTATCCTGATTCCAAGAGATGCAGATTTGAAATATAATCTAAAATATGCCCGTGACAGGATTCAGGATGCTATAGAAGAACCCCATGGTTTTTTGGAAATGGCTTTTTTTTGGATCGGCTCAACAAATATGATGGAATTGTTTTACTGTTTTGCCGGTCTAAACATCTTTTTCTGGGGGATTCTATTTGTCAGGCTTTTTAAAAAAACGGAATGGATATACTATGCATCAATGATTCTTTTTATCGTATGGATGATTTCCGGTACTTCTTTAGGCATAAAATGGTATCTTTTAAATACGGATGACCGGGCGGTAATACTTGAAAAAGAGGCAAATATCCATGCCGGACCGGACGCTAAAGATACGCTGTTGTTTAAGCTTCATGAAGGTACTGTAGTGCACCATGAAAGATCAGAAGAAGGGTGGTCTATTATTAGCCTGCCTGATAAAAAACGAGGATGGATCAATAACGGGGCGCTGAAAAATATTATAAATAATGAGCCACTTTCAAAACGTTTCAGTTTGGTCAAGCTCAAGGCGGGAGAAAATTTCAACCACAGGAATACAGTTAGTATTTCGAGGATTGAAATTTGAGCCCAACGCAGAGATCGGCCAAAATGGGGCGTTTTGAAACTGGCTCATAATAAATAAGGTAAAGATATTCCAATTATATATCCTCATCGCCCTCAACAAATTCATCTTCGGCAATTGAAATGCTTGCTTTGCGACCGGTTATCGGAGTTTTAGCATCATATTTTTCATCAAAACTTTCATCAAATATTTCCTCTATCTCTTCCGGTTCTTCGTCTATGGGTTCGTCCTCCAACAATTCAACAACCTCTTTGGTAAGATGGCTGGCATCATCAAATAATACTTCGGTGGATTGAACGTTTTGCGAATCATGCAAAGCTAATATTGCTTCAGCTAATTTTTCGGCCTGCAAAATAGGAGGGAAAAAATTGTGAGTACGAAGAGCAGCAATCAATTCATCTTTTCCTATTGAAATCGCATCCTTTATAATGGACGTATTATAAGTTTCTTCGCAAAGCATTGAAAATAATTCTTTATCAAGCTCGGCATATTCACTTATAATAAAATTATTATTTTCATCATCTTTTGTAATTATATATTTTTGTTTCATATTCCACCTCTTATGGAAAAAAATTCTTTACGGACGTTTTAACGGCCCACCATATTTTCAGACGCATAAATAGCGGTTGGTTAATAAAGCACAAAGGAATAATGCTGTCAAAAACTAATTAAAATTATTTTAAATAATTTCATTTTATTAAATAAATGCCATTTTAGCTAAATGTTTTCAGACAGGTATTAATATTTGCAATATATTATCAGTAAATTCTGTTTTTTCAAGATATATAATTTAAACCCAAGGATAAAAATATTTATAGATTAATTTTCATACTCCCATTTACCTTTAAAAGTTGGTAAAATAAGAGCTTTTTTTAATTGTTTTAAAAAAAGGCTTCTTGGTATTTCTTTTGCCCCGAAACGTTTAAGATGTTCGGTTGCAATCTGACAGTCGATAAAATCAAAAGCATTATCTTTAAGGCATTTTACAATAGCAACAAATGCTACCTTGGAAGCATTGCTTTCAACAGAAAACATGGATTCACCGAAAAAGCATCTTCCCAGCGAAACCCCGTAGAGTCCGCCCACGAGTTTATTGTCTTTCCATGCTTCTACCGAATGGGCATAGCCTGATTTATGAAGCATGCAATATGCATCTATCATTTCAGGCACAATCCAGGTACCCTCGGTTTTCCGGTTATTTGTGAAGGCACACGAATTGATAACCTGTTCAAACGCCGAATCAAAAGTTATATGAAAAATTTCTTTCTTAATGACTTTATAAAGACTTTTTGAAATCCTGATTTCATCCGGATATAAAACAAGACGAGGATCGGGCGACCACCAGAGTATGGGCTCACCTTTGGAATACCATGGAAATATGCCAAGATTGTAAGCAAGCAGGAGGCGCTCTTTACTAAGATCGCCTCCTATAGCAAGAAGACCTTCTTCGCCGGCAAGTTGCGGCGGAGGGAAAATTATTTCTTTATTAAGACGATAAACTGGCATTAATATTCTTAAAAAGCAAACCTTGATTTTTCAGCAATGTATTAAGATGCAAAAGAAAAAGCAGGTTTGTCATTTTCAATATCAAGAACCACGCTTCCACCTTTTTTGAGTTTTCCAAACAAAATTTCATCCGAAAGAACATCTTTAATTTCAAGCTGAAGAACTCTTCCAAGAGGTCTTGCTCCATATCTTAGGTCATAGCCTTTTTGTGCAAGCCAGGTTCTTATACTGGTTGAATATGATAGAGAGACTTTTTTTGCAGTAAGTTGTTCTTTAAGTTCATCCATGAATTTATCAACAACCATCTCCATGATATCAAGAGTTAATGGTTTGAAATTAATTATATCATCAAGCCGGTTTCTAAATTCCGGGTTGAAAAGGTTTTCAATTGCTTTATTCCCTTTGCTTTCAGGATCATATTTTACTTCTGCAAAGCCGATTGTCTGGGCGCTCATTTCACGGGCTCCGGCATTTGATGTCATGATAATTATAACATTTCTAAAATCCGCTTTTTTCCCGTTGTTGTCGGTAAGTGTGGCATGATCAAGAACCTGAAGAAGAATATTATAAATATCGGGGTGTGCTTTTTCTATCTCATCGAACAGCAACACACAATGGGGATGTTTGCGTATTCCATCAGTTAAAAGCCCAGCCTGATCAAAGCCGATATAACCGGGCGGAGCTCCTATAAGACGGGCTACAGCATGTTTTTCCATGTATTCGCTCATGTCAAAACGCATGAATTCTATTCCCATGATGCGTGAAATCTGCCTTGCGACTTCTGTTTTGCCTACACCTGTGGGGCCTGTAAAAAGAAATGACCCAATAGGATGATGAAGAATTCCAAGCCCTGCTCTTGATCGTTTTATTGAAGTTACAAGAGATTTTATAGCGTCATCCTGTCCGAAAACCACGCTTTTTAAATTGTTTTCAAGATTTTCAAGCTTTACGCGGTCGGAAGAAGATACGCTTTTTTCCGGAATTCTTGCCATTTTTGCTACAATTTTTTCAATATCGGATGGCTGTATTTTTTTTCTGCGAACAGGGTTTGAAAATCTTACAAAAGCTCCTGCTTCGTCTATTACGTCGATTGCCTTATCAGGCAGATATCTGTCGTTTACATACTTTGCAGAAAGTTCGGCGGCAGCTTTCAGTGAGGCATCAGTATATTCGATGCCATGATGCGCTTCATAGTGGCATTTCAAGCCTTTTAATATCCGTACAGTTTCAGTAACCGTCGGTTCGGGAAGTTCAATTTTTTCAAAACGACGGGATAAAGCTCTGTCTTTTATAAAATAGTTTTTATACTCCTCGTAAGTAGTAGAGCCGATACATCGCAAGTCACCCGACACAAGAGCTGGTTTTAATATATTGGATGCATCCATTGAACCGCTGCTTGTAGCACCTGCTCCGACAATCGTATGGATTTCATCTATAAACAATACGGAATCCTTTCTTTCCCGAAGTTCCGAAATGATTCCTTTCATCCGTTGCTCAAAATCTCCCCTAAATTTTGTTCCGGCAAGAACAGAACCCATATCAAGAGAATAAATATGAATATTTTTAAGCAAGTCCGGGACATCTCCTGCTATTATTTTCTGAGCAAGCCCTTCTGCCAGAGCTGTTTTCCCAACTCCGGGATCTCCAACAAAAATCGGATTGTTTTTTCTTCTTCTGCAAAGAATCTGTAAGGTGCGTTCTAATTCAAGATTACGGCCGATTAAAGGATCAAGTTTGCCTTCTGCCGCCAGTTTGATAAGATCAATTGTAAATGATTCGAGAAAATCCGCTTTCTTTTTCTTATCCGCCTTATCTGTTTTAACAAATCCGCCCTCAGCTTGTCCTGGAGAAGCTTTCGGAATATTATGAGAAATATAATTTAAGACATCAAGCCGTGTAATTCCTTCTAATGTCAAAAAATATTCTGCATAGGAATCTTTTTCATCAAAAATGGATACCAGGATATCTCCTATTTCAACTTCCTGTTTTTCTGCAGAACGGGCATGGTTGAAAGCTCTTTGTATTACCCTCTGGAAACCGGTTGTTTGTTGCAGCACATATTTTACTCCTTCAGGGGTGGTTTCAACCCGCATTTTAAAATAATTTTCCAAGGAATTATAAAGATTTTTTACATTGCCGCCACAATTTTCAATTATTTCAATTCCTGTAGTATCGTGCAAAATCGCAAACAAAAGATGCTCCGTGCCTGCAAATTCATGGCGTCTTTTTTTTGCTTCCTTTACTGCAAGTCCAAGTGTAGCGCTCAGTTCCCTGCTAATCATTATATTACCCCTTCTCTATAGAACATCTTAGTGGAAATCCCCTTTCACGGGCAAGAGAATGCACAGAATTCATTTTTGTTTCAGCCACTTCATATGCATACATGCCGCATATTCCAACCCCTTTTTTGTGGACATTCAGCATAATATATATTGCTTCTTCAGTTGATTTATGGAATATGCTCATTAGTATTTCAACGACAAAATCCATGGTAGTATAATCGTCATTGTGGAGCAATATTGTATACATGGAAGGTTCTTTAATTTCCTTCCTGGTTTCAGAAATGATGTTTTCTTCAATTTCCGGACTTATATTGGTTCCCATAAATTTTATATATTAAATTACTTATAACAATTGCTTAAAGGTGATTCTAATCTCTTATAAATACAATTTTAAAACAACGAAATATTTACTATCCCAAAGATCATATAGAAAATATCGTTTATTTTAAAAATTTCTTTAATATAAAATAATGATAATCAGGCAAAAAGTCAAATAATGATAATAACAGGGCAGCTAACCGCTATTAAATTAAACTGATATTTTTATAAGCATGTTAATAAACAAACTCGTTGGGATTCATAATGAATAAATTAAAATTTAAAAGGTTTTTTATATTGGAAAAAAGATGCTTAGGAGCGTGTATATTATTTATTTTGTTCAGATAGTGTAAGGATTTTGTTGAAAATATAACTTCATGACCTTCGTTCAGTTTGCAAATATAATACCTATTCTTGTAATCTTGCAAAGCTTTTAAATGAATATAGCTATAACTATCTGAAATTATGTTAATAGAATAGATTAAATAGTTATATAGCAGGTAATGTGATTAATAATATTGTAAAGTTTTCCGACAATATTGTGGTTTTTTGCAAAGTTCTTGCCTAAGGTAGGTTTTAAAACAATTATTACTTTAAATATTTGCGTTAATGAAAATACCTGATTTCAGACAGAAATATATATTGTTGTTTTCTCAGCGATTATGATATTGATGAGCTGTTCTGTGAGTGGCTGAGGCCAAGGGACGCATGTTTAAAATATTGTGTCACAGCTGGGAAATCATGCGTTAAATGGAGAAAACATACATCACATCAACATGCGGTCCATTGAAAAACTATTCTACTCAACTCAAAAGGCATGTGAGGAATGATAATATTGATTTAATAATTACAGCGCATAAACATCACAATAAGCTGTATTCATCTCCCTTTGACACTCCGGATGAAAACATTATAGACACGGTTTCTATCCCTGTTCTGATATTACCAAAAAATTAGTTAGTGTCCATTCTTAATACCGTTTTTTAAGTGAGTACGATGTCTGGTACCGGGAGAAAAAGAAGAATCAGCAGGTACCATCTATCAGAGAAAAGATCGGGGCTCAAACCTTAATTAGTGATTAAATATTCACGTATCAAGGTGGGTGACCTTACTTGCTCTGACCCTACTTGCTCTAAAAAATAAAACTGCATATAAAAAATAAATGGTGTTTGTAATGACTGAAAATGTAAGCTGGTTTCCAAAACATATGAAAACTTCTGAGGAACTTTTGAAAAAGAGCTTGAAAGCCGTAGATATTGTTTTCGAGGTTTTGGATGCAAGGGTTCCCTTATCCAGTAAAGATATAAATATTGATAGAATAATCGGGCAAAAAGCAAAAATTATTATTTTGAATAAATGCGACCTTAGCAGTGATGATGGCAACAAAAAGTGGATTGCCTTTTTTAAAAGAGGTGTTACCGAGGTAGCGCTGGTAAGTGCTGTTACAGGTGATGGTTTGAAAAATATTGCGAATTTAGCCCGTAATGCAATTAATAAGGCTGGAATCAAAAATAAATCCATAAGAGCCATGGTGGTAGGTATACCCAATGTGGGCAAATCCACTTTGATAAATTGCATAGCCGGGAAAAAAAAGGCCAAGGCTGCCAATAAACCTGGAGTTACACGGGCTAAACAGTGGATAGAGGCAAAATCACAATTTGAACTTCTGGATACTCCTGGAATTTTGCGCCCCAGAGAAGATAAAGAAACTTTTTCAAATCTCGCCTTTATCGGAACCATAAATGATGATGTTCTGGATGTGAGGACTCTTGCATCTAATCTTATAGAAAAACTGATTGAAATTGTTCCGGAAGAATTATGTGCCGGATTCAAAATTGATATTAAAGATAAAACGACCCTTGAAATTCTGGAAAATATTGCAGCCAAAAGGGGCTGCCTTTTAAAAACTGGCATTGTCGATTATATGCGAGCGTCCAATATTGTTTTGAGTGAATTCAGGAAAGGGAAACTGGGTAAAATTACTTTAGAATATCCAGGTTGTTAATGGAAACGAAGAAACCTATTAAATTGTATACGGATGGTCAAAACAAAATATGATCGAACAATCAAATGATAACAAAAGAAAGAAGACGGCAGTCTTGTTTTCAGTTCAAACTCAAGGCGTTTCTGATGAACAGAACGATTCGTCTCTACTCGAACTCAGGCGTCTGGTTAAAACCATGGGTCTCGAAGTCATCGCAACGCTAACCCAACGCCGCCCAAAACCTGAGATGGGAACCTTATTGGGCGCAGGAAAATTAAAAAAACTTGCCGGCTATACCGGCGGCACTGGAATTGTTGAAGGATTCAGCCGGAAATCACCAGATGAAACCTGCGACGACGAAACCTGCGACGACATGGACGACGATTATCCAGTCGGCAGTCTCGCCGGCTCAGATGAAGAGAGTGCCAGCGATGACCAAATGGCAAAAAACAGTGTGCAAGCCGATGTTGTCGTCTATGATGGTGAAATTTCCACTAAACAATTGCAAAATCTTGAAAAAGCGACCGGCGCCGAAGTTTTGGATCGAACCGGTGTGATCCTCGAAATATTCAGCCGTCATGCCAAAAGCCGGGAGGCCCTCATTCAGGTGGAGATCGCCAAGTTGACTTATTTGGCGCCAAGGCTGAGAGCATCTCATTTTGGAGGTGATCGTCAAGGCGGCGGTATTGGATCTAAAGGCGCAGGAGAGACTTCTCACGAACTCGATAAGCGTCGTATCAGAGACCGCATATCTGAACTAAAGTCACAACTTGTTGGAATTCGCGACGAGCAAAATAGACGGCGCAGCCGCAGGAAAGAAAATCTCCAGGTCTCTCTGGTCGGTTATACCAATGCCGGCAAATCGTCGCTGATGCGAAAACTGACCGGTAGCGATGTATTGGTAGAGGATAAATTATTTGCAACGCTTGATACCCGTGTGAAATCTTTGCAGCCAGAGGCTTTTCCTCCGGTACTCATCTCCGATACCGTTGGATTTATAAAGAAATTACCTCACGATTTAGTTGCATCTTTCCAATCTACTCTTGATGAGGCGCTTGCCGCTTCGTTACTTTTGTTTACGGTCGATGCCTCCGATCCGGCTTTTCGATCTCAATTGGCTGTGACGCAATCGGTCCTGAAAGAGATCGGTGGTGAAAAAATTCCAAACCGGATAATCCTGAACAAAATTGACAAACTCACAATCGGAGAGCTGGAAGAGCTACAACGTGAATTTCCAGAGGCAATCTTCATCTCTGCGCATAACCCTGAGGATGTCGCATTTCTACGAAAGAAAATTCTTCAGTATTTCGAATCAAATATGATCGAAACCACGATATTGATCCCGTACGACAAAGGACACCTTTTAGGACAGTTAAGAACCAAAGCCGGCATCATAAATGAATCCTACGACGAAACAGGAACGCAAGTAACATTCAAGACTTTCCCGGAAACATTAATATGGTTACAAAAAAAGATGGGGGATTTTTAAAGACATTCTATACTCCCAATAAACTTTAAATTATATTGTTGATGGCACAGCAATATCAGTCCCAGCCACATCAGCTGCTTCCACCAGTTTCAGGCCAAATTGTTTAGCTCGGTTTTTCATGTTTTTTATTATT